>VOFC01007142.1_pt1 | contig 196715 bp, 271 predicted proteins | sample 5384161 | NCBI WGS metagenome assembly VOFC01 (sample SAMN12384722, study PRJNA508395) | human gut metagenome | isolation source: healthy gut B | host: Homo sapiens
CCGTTCCATGCGCGAAAGCATCCTCAATCATTTCGCACTAGGTGAAAGCGTAATTGACAAACGCAGGCGACTAAAGCAAAATGCTGGATATCCCCCTATTTCCGGACGAATCATCTTCTAGAAAAGCAGAAAGACAAAAGCCAAGTTAGTCCGATCTATGTAGGAATACACACTTTCTATGATTTCAAGCAAAAACGAAATCTGATTTACGATTGGCGAGCTCCTTTCAAGCATGTTCTACGATCATGAATTAGGCGAAGCGACCTATTCTTCTCCGGCAGGTGAAATTAATGGAACAATCTTGCTCAAACGCCAGTACCGTATTCGTAAAGAAATATGGAGTATATGATTGAAAGTTCCGTAACTGTTCATGACGATATTCTGCAAAAGAACTATGTCTCCAATGCCGACAACAAAATGAGAATATATGATTTTGACCATCCGAGGGAACAAAATCGGATTATCCACCAATGAAAATGCCGCCGTACTTATCATACAAGTATATGCATCAATCCAAAATGCATAAACATAGAAGTGAGCAGCCTCCAATACTGACCATCCTTTATATACTCAGGGTACATGGCTCCGTGGGCAGCCATATACTGTGCATCAAGTGTGCTGCCTGATAAACTCATCAGCACAAAAACTATTATATTTACCACTATTATGCCAATTGTCATATATGGTTTATCATCAAATCTTTTTATATTCTGCAAATCTGTGGAGTCTCCTTAATTTTCCTGTTAAATACTTTTTTCTTATTATAAATTTTAAGGAGCTTATTTGCAACAATTATACAAACCGGTACTTAACATCGGCAAATCTGATGATATCATTTGACTTGAGCTGCTTCTTCTGCTTGTACGCAAGCACCTCATTATTCACAAAGGTTCCATTTGTGGAGTTTAAATCCTCCAGATAAAATTCCTGGTTTTCCCTGTTTATAACTGCATGAAAATGACTTGTATCCTTGCCTATTACTGCATCGGCCTCATCGCCCTGACCAATACGCGTACAATCTTTGTCTATTATTATATTACTGCGGTTTTCCATGCCCTCATACAAAAGCATGCCCTGTGGGTGCTCCCTGTAATCGCTCAGACATACTGTGGGGTGTATCTGACGCGGTACAGGCTCCGGTGCAGCCTCTGAGCTTGGGTGTATAAGCATGGTGTCATCTACCTTTTCACGATTTTCTTTTCGTTTTTCTTTTTTAAACCATTTTCTGTTTATGTCCGGTTTTTAGGCTTTTCTATCACTGACGCCTGCTTCTTTCGCTCCGGCAGCCTGATATCCAGCTGCTCCAGCAGATACACCCGAAGCTTATCGTACAGTGTAGGCTTTATCTGCTCCTTAGGCTCCTCTACTCTGACCTGTGGCTGTGAAATCGGCGCAACCACCTCCTCCACCGGCTTTTCTGCCACCTTTTTCTGCCGCTCCTCGATTATGGCATTTCTAATATCAGCGATACTGTAATTGCCATTTATGGTTTTCTCGTATATGCCATATGCTATATGTATCGCTTCAGCATCACTGTGATCAAGCTTTGTGAGCATATACTCCATCAAATGCTGGAATGTATTGCAAATGGTTTTCATCTGTGCCGGGTATGCTGTAAAATATATTTCCTCATCCTGATTTACCCCTTTTTTATGTGTATTAGCTGAGGATCAAGCACCAGAGATTCTGTGCTAACAAGATGATTCTCCAAAAGCTCCATCTTGTTACAGATACTCACCACAAGCTTTTCAAGAAACTCAAGCTTTATATCATTATACTGGCAGCGCATTTCCAAAGACTGAACTCCGGATATATCATACCAGTACTGCCCTTCATTATTCAAATAACACTTCTCCATCTTCAGAAAGCCCGGAATATTGTTTTTCAACAATATCTTTTCATCTAACGGCTTCACCTCGTCACAACGCAGCTTCATAAAGCTGCCTGTCATCTTTCTTCATATACTATTTCATTAGAATTCATTTACTACCTCTTTCAAAACCTGATAATTATAGAAATCATCCACCAGCCACATATCAGTAGCATACTCATAAGAGCTGTCTGCTTTCATTTCGTTATACAGCACAAGTCCCATCTTCATCGCTATCGCAAGCATAACAATAAATATAGGTATAATAATCGCACATTCCACTGTATAACTGCCTTTTAGTCCATAAGATAAATCTACATTTAATTTATTTTCCTGTCACATAAACACCTCCGTCAATCCATATCCCAGCAGTAGAAATGGTGTAAATGCAATCTGCTTCTTTCTTCCAGCCCTGCCTGATGCAATTAAAATAACAGAGATTATTCCCGCTATTGTCAGTCCCATCACCATAGTGCTGCACACTATGTCAGCTGTCACAAACAATCCCATAAGCGTCACAACAACTGCATCTCCATAGCCTATCTGCTCTCCTGTAAGAAACGCAGCTGCCATAAGCACTATACCTGGAATCAGGGCAACAGCCACTGATATAATTGACTGCTTCGCATAAAAAGAGCTTGCAATACCTACAATCCCCATTACTACCAATACAACTACCGGTATCTTTTTGGTTGAAAAGTCAATTATACTGATTATTCCAAGTAAAATGATAAGCTGTATCATGTTCCTTCTCCTTTACATTTACTGCACAGATTTTTGCCATCTACCTCCGACTTGTGCACCTTGTGTACTGTCCGCTTAAGCTTACTGCATCCAAGCTTTCCGTGATAGTTCATGCCATAATCTGTTATAAATACCGTTGAACCTTCTGTTTTTTTATCCGCGGCACAGTAACATGCGTGGTATTTCCTACCATCTTTATTTCTGCTTGCCCCCACCTGTGACCATTTGATGCTCTTTATGCTCAGATCCAGGTAAGTTGCATTGCTCGGACAGGTGATAAACACTGCCATAGTCAGTGTAAAATACATATGGGTCCGTTTTTTCGCCGGGATTTTTTGCCTGTCCTTTTCTGCTGTTGCTATAATCCTCTATCCATATTCCATCTACGTAAAAAAGCTCACCGGAAGCTTAACCTTGTACTTTGCCTTAAGCGAGACATCATCACCATCCATACTTGAGCCAAGCAGTGACACTCCATACCTTCCACCGCTCACGTATGTATCAATGTGCTTCGAGTCAGATATTTGGCTCCTGAATAGTACCTCTGCTGTCGCCACTGAGACAACGGACGAATCATTTGCACTGCTCGCTAATGCACTCATCCTGGATGAATAATACAGAGCAGCCTTCACCTGCGACTCCACCTGAACCACCCTGAAAGAAAAAAAGTATAAATACAAAAAAGCCTGCTACAAGCGGAAATATTACCGCGGCCTCAAGTGTATATGACGCTTTCAGGCAGGTGCATGAGGGCATCTTTTGAGAACTATCATCGCCTGGGAGTTTGGCCTTTCTATAAAGTTTTTTTTTATGTGGAACTTTACTTTATTAACAAAAGACATTCATACACCTGCCTTTCTTATTTTCTTCTTATTTCGTCAGCGTCCATAATAGGAATACTTTGCCTTATTTTTAATGGTATACTCGTTATCTGCCCCATCTAAAGATTCACAAAGCATAAAAATATGCCATGATATTTGTAGCTTACATCTGTACTAAGCTCACAGATTGCATTGTCCATCCTAAAGCTTTCATGCGCACCGGTCATACGCACTGTAGCCTCCTGCACATCCATCGAGCGATACGCTATATTTTTCATGCTCTTTGTAAAAAGCAGCATACCCAGATATGATTTGTAGCCTATTCCTTCATTTGAGCTTTTTGCCTTCACCTGCCCTGTGAGCATGCTTGTCATGCCATACAGACTCGATGTCCATGACGTATCACTTTTTATCAGTGGAATCTTATCCCCATCCAAAAGTGCCCTTAAATCCAGCACACTTTCACAGAATGCCCAGGCCGCCAGAATTCCCTTTTCCACCCCTTCAATTACCTCCGGTGTCAGAGTAATTCCACCGATAATTGCAGCAAGAGCCATCGCCTGTGCCTGCTTTGATGCGCTTCCTGCCAGGTATGCCATATTGGCAGCCGAACGCAGAGCCAGTATTTCAGCTATAACGATCTTCAGATTATCCTTATCACTCGCTCTGCCTCCTATGATGTACTCCACCTCATAGTTAAGGGCATGATTGGGATTTGTATCAGTGTAACAGCTCATATATGTCAGAATATACTGCTGCATAAGTACTTTCGCATACCAATCATCACTACTTTCAGACCACCCCCCTGTTCCTTTATGCAGACTTCGCCCGGACACTCTAGCTGATGTATCAATACTGTTTCCTGACACCGTACTCTCATCAACCACCTGCGATAATATGCCTGATGCCTTTACTTTCTGCACCTTGACCAGCGGATTTTCTATTGCATTACCGCCTTCTGTGCTTTCTGCCTTACTTTCTGACGTCTGCTTTGCTTTCGAAACCGATGAAGGAGCACTGTAAGCTCTTGGCGGTGACGACCTCGCTATGCTTTTGCCTCCGCCTTCATGAGCTGCATTATCCTTTAAGGCTTTTAACGCACTATCTATTTTACTGTCATCATACTCACCCGCAGACTTGTTTTCATTCAATGAGCTATACTGACTGTAAAGATTTTTGACTGTTTCATAACCAATATTTTTCTTCATATATGAGACAACCGCATTTGTATACACATCACCACCATCATCCGTCATAAGCACATATTTCATGGATTCGAGCTCATCCATTGACAACCTTAGCATACTGGTGCCGTTTACAATAGTACCCCCGGCAAAAGCTCCTGAATCGCTTATCTTAAAATTATCAGTCGTAAGCTTCTTCATATACGACTTGACATTTTCGATATCCACATTGCCCATTGCGTCACTTCCGGCGTCATACGCTAACAGATGGTATTCATCCCACAATGGTCTGCAATACTGTGCAAAAAACTGACTCTGCTACAGCCTCTGAATTCATGCATGCTATATTGGTAAGTGTCAGATTCCTGCCGGCTTCCAGTACAGTAAACAGAAACTGTGACACCAGCATTAGAAGCATTGTGGCAAATACCGTTATACTGCCTCTCACACTTTACCAGCCTCTCTTGAGATTGTCTGAAAGATATTGTTTACAAGTGTTGTAAGCTGCTTCTTAAAAATCAGCACCAGACCGATTAACACGACAATTATCAGTATCATTTCCACTACTCCTGCGCCATCCTCATCTAATAAAAAATTCTTAAATCCTAACATAATTTTTCCTTTCTATATCTTAAAATCAATAATTGCGGGTGCTATTACTATTGCTATGACTATAGCCATCATAATCATCATCGGCATAAGCATTTTGGTGCCGGCCTCTTCACCAAGCTTTAAGGCTAAAAGCCTCCTCTCATCAAATGCATCCTCCGATTCCTTCTCGAGCATTTCACATACACCCTTACTTCCTTTGTGAATACTCTGTAAAATAATGCGTACAAGCTTCTGATAGCATGGCAGCTTTACTCTTTCCGCAAAATCTGCGTATGCTTTTCTGCCTGTCACGCCATCTGAGATTTCCCTCTCCGTCACAAGCATTTCCTCGTAAGCGGGCATAATATTCTTATCATTATTTTTCCGCTCATCAAGATAACGGGCGGTAATCCTATTCCATGCCTGCTCCACAGTCATTCCTGAACCCATCAAAACAGCCATTTTGCTAACTATCTCCGGATATTCGAGCTGCAGTTGTATATTTCTCTCCTTCTGCGCCGTCTTCTTTTTTTCCTTTTTCTCAAGCACCAGAAGAACTATAACAACAACTTCAAGCATGGCTATTTTAGCTGCAGTATTGCTTTTTTCCTGCGACCAGCTAAGCTTTACTCCATCTACCTCATCCGGCAGTGTGAGCTTTTTAGTCCCTGTCTTTGACATCTCACTGTCAATATGTCTGTTGATATCCTTTATGAGGCGCTCACCCACGTCCAGTTCATCCGGAAATACCACAAATGAGAAATCATACAGCTGTCTGTGTTCGCCACAGGAAAGCTCAACACTTGCGCTAATCAGCTTTCCCTGTTCATCATCAGCCTCCTCAAATGCATCCTGGTTCACATCTCCATTAATATCAACCACATCATAGTCACTCAGTGTCCACTCTGCCTCCACAGCTCCTTGGGCATATGCTTCCTTCATATTTATATGTCCTCTGACCTGCTCTACACTCTGGCCTTCTTCGCAAAAGCTGTCGTCTATCTCTTTTTTTGCCTGTGTAAACAGCTCATTCGCCTGTTTATCCGAAGGCTGCTCCTCACTAACCTTCAGCTGATAGCTGTAATCCTCATCGAGTCCATCCGCATTTAGCACCAGGTCATATACTGCATCTCCGTCACCTGTATCATTGCGTATAAGTGTATTATCAGTTATAGCATTTGACGACATGTCCATGATAAAAGCAAAAACTAAAACTATAACAAATAATGCTGCTATTCTAAGCTCTCTTTCCTCCCGTCATATGCCTATTCCTACCTGTAAAAATTTCTTTGCCAGTTTAATTGCCCCTGCATAGGCTAAAAGACAGGTACTCATAAAGATTACCCCGATCAGGTTTCCATATAGTGCAGACATATAATCTCTTGAAGACAGCTTTAAAAATGCCAAAAGAAATATCGGAATATAGTTCATAGTCTTTTGCTCAAGTCTTTTGGCAGAAACCGCAACCTCTATCTGTCGGTTGGTATCATACTTTGTCCACATCCTGTAAGTGGTAGACTCTATGATATCCACAAATCTGCCGCCGCTTCTCTTTGCAAATGAGAAAATATCAGAAAAATTGACTATATCCTCCAGACCACTTCTATGAGCAAATTCTGACAGCACCGCCTCAAATGTCTGATTCATCTTTATCTGCCTGTTCATCTCCTGTATCTCAGACAGCATAAGCGAATCATTCCCATACATGAGCTCCATCTCTTTTTCAGCCTCCTGCCATGCATTCTCCACAGAGTATCCGGCCAGCATATTCGAGCTCAATACCTTAAGTACATTCATAAACTCTTCATTTAGTTTTTCCTTTTGTCTTCTGACACCCTCCTGCCTGCACAGCTTTGCACAATACGCAAACACCGCCGGAAAAGCAATAACACCAATAGGACTGTCATAAAACAAATATGCGATAATCACTGTGGCAGCCATACTTTTTATGAAAACAATCCCCCAATCCTTTGTGCACATGGAATATCTGCTGTAATCCATATAATCAAACCCTTCATAACTGTTCAGTAACATATATTCCTATACTGACAGCTACAGCCTTTCTTACTTTAAATGCCACATAACAGCCTATACACTAAGCCCTGCTGCCATAAGCTTGTCGGTGTGACAAAGTGTCCCTGCTTTCTTTAAAAAGCCCTGTATCCTCCCACTGTCCAAAACATCGGTTTCCTCAAAACGATACAGCGTATGCAGCACAATTTCACCATCCATAAATCCATCCACCTCTGATATCTCAAGGACTCTCCTGCTTTTATCCCTCAGCCTGCCAAGCTGGACAATAATATCTATTCCGGATGCTATCTGCTGCCGTATCGCATTGAGTGGGAAATCCTGACCTTGAAGCACCATAGTCTCAATTCTTGAAATGATATCATGTGGTGAATTGGCATGGCCGGTGGACAACGAGCCGTCATGTCCTGTATTCATAGCCTGAAGCATATCAAGCGCCTCTGCACCTCTGCACTCGCCCACTATTATCCTGTCCGGTCTCATACGAAGAGCCGTCCTGATAAGATCTCTTATTGTAATTGGAGTAACCCCATCGGTATTTGCATTTCTGGTCTCAAGCCTTACTATATTTTTAGCTCCCAGAAGCTGCAGCTCCGCTGAGTCTTCAATTGTAATAATTCTCTCATCATCAGGAATATATTGTGACAGAGCATTCAGGAAGGTCGTTTTCCCGGAGCCTGTACCACCGGAAATAAATATATTGTATTTGGCCTGCGTCAGTATCTGTAGAAGCCTTGCCACCTCCGGCGAGAGAGCTTCTATCTCAACAAGCCTCTCCATGCTCATGGGATGCTCCGGAAACTTTCTGATTGATACAGCCGAGCCGCCTATAGATATGGGGTTTAGCACTATATTTACCCTGGAGCCGTCACTAAGCCTGGTATCAACTATCGGTGATGCCTGATTTACAACCCTGTTATGGCGTCCCACAATCTGCTGTATCACATCCTCCAGCTTCTCTTCCGATGAAAAATGACCCTTGAACCTTTGGATTCTTCCGGCTTTTTTCATAGAATATATCATTGGGACCGTTTACCATAATTTCAGTCACATCCCTGTCATCCACCAGCTCCTGCAGCACATCAAGCTTACGCAGAGAGTTGAATATGGTGCGCTCAAGCTCCGCTCTATCCTTTATAGTCATTGGTCTGTCGCGTGCCTCTCTTGAAACCACGCTTCCGATTAAATCACATATTTCCTCATCACTCAGCTCTCTGGACAAATCCATTTCAGAAAGTATAATATCTCTTATTCTCTGTCCAAAATCATCCAGCACACGAAATACCCCGAGTCATGTTTCTTATGACATCTCCAAACTCATTCCACTTCCACAGCTCTACAAGCTTATCACATGTAGATACCGGTGTCGTGATGACCGGAGGCTCAATCAGCTTAATCCTCTCAACTACATTGCTTAAGCCTCTTTCAATCAGTTCCTCTGTAAACTCGTACTCTCTCCACTGGCTGATTCCGCTCTTTTTTCTGTACCAGGTAGATATCACTGCATCTGCCAAGAATATCAAAAAAGCCCTTAAATCTTGTTCCCATATTGAGAACTATGCAGTCATAGTGCATTTCCTTGCCAAGCATCTGAAGCAGATTGTTGCATATTACCGTATTTATTTCACACAGACACTCTGTATTTTCAATCGGATATACATAATCCAGCTTATGCTTTCTTCCGATACAGCTGTTTATCCTGTTGGTCGAGTATCGTCCGGATTCGGCCATCACCAATAGCTCCTCCAGATTATGCTCCACACTCTGCTCAAGCATCCGCGATAATCCACTATTCTCCTGAAAATCCATAAGCAGTACCTTTTCATTCTCACTCAAAATAGAAGACAGAGTCATCGCAAAAGGCATCTGGTACTGATTATCAGCAAGTGAATACACGCTTATAAGCCTCGTCTGACCTATCAAAGAGCCCTCACTCGTGAGGTCTCTCACCTCACCGCCCACATGTTTTAAAATCTCTTCCACTATGCGGTTTACTTCCTGATATTTTTCCACAAAGTATATACCCTCCTCACTCTCAATAGGTGTTTCCTCAACAATCTGTATCAGTGGGATATACTTGTTATTCCACTGATCAAGCTCACTTGAAAGCATGATATCTATCTCGCCCTCTAAGTGTTCCAGCTGCTCTTTCATGGTATACATATGTATCTCCAGCTGATCCTTATAATGATTCATGAAATAGCATGTCAGTCTGTCGCCATATTCTGAATCCTCAATATAAATTCCTAGTCTGATTTTTTTCATCTATGGTACTTTAACCCTCCTTCCATCACCTCATGCCGTAAAACCATATATCTGCCATGGCTGTTCCCAAAAGCACGTATACCGCGAAACTAACAGCTTTCCCCTGTCCGCGGTACCGCATAAATCTGCCACACAGTATACCGTTTAAGTATAAAAATCCATCCCTCATACGCACAAAGAGCTCCTTTTTAAGCACCATACTTATGAGACCATATCCCGCTGCCGCCACAAAAGCGGCTGCCATGCACAAGGCGGTAAATCTTAAATTTGTAAATGCACATACTACTGAAAATAACTTGATATCCCCGGCTCCTAAAATGCCTGAAAGATATAAGAAATATAAAATGACAACCGGAAAAACTATATCTGGAAGAAACCAGATGATGCTCGCTACCTTGCCCCCCACTAAGCGAAATAGAAACGCACAACCAAGTCCCGTCAGAATCAGCCGGTTACTGATTCTATAATTTTTGAAATCCCCAATTGCTGCTACTGTAAGCAGTATATACAGCATGAGGTGTGATATTAATTTCACAATCACTGTATTTTCATCACCTCTCCTTTCGTGAGACGAATTATAACAACGCAATCCCGATTTTGTCTATAGCTTTTTTTAAAATAAATACTTTTTGTTAGTTATCCCAAAATGCAGCTAAACCCAACTCATTAGTCCACAGTCAAAACCTTGATTTTACTGATTTTTCACATGTCAAAAGCACTTTTTACAAAATCTGTGAATAGAAGAAACTCTTTTGCTTATACTTGTATTAAGACTTATTTTGTTGGAGGAATTCATGAAATTATTTAAAGAAACGCCTGTAAATGACGGTTACAAGACCTTACAGGATGACATCAAGAAAACAACAGATGAACTTCAAATTGTATACACTAACCTGGAAAATGTGGTTGAGCCCGATTTAATTGACTACTACATCTATCAGGCCAAGGCTGTTTCCATGCGGTATAAATTTCTATTAAACTGTGCCAAGCGGCTTAATGAGGTTTAATGAGGCTTAATGAACTAAAAAAGAGGCCTCCTACGCAAGGAAGCCCCTGTTATCATCGTTTATAAAGCTCTCTGTGAGCCTGCCCTTTCCATAGGTCATGCCCGCATAGACCTTCTGCGCATTGTCCATAAGCGGAGCCGATTTGTCATCGGCAGCTGCTGTTTCAAAGCTGTTTCTGAGCTTTTTCATAATGACATCGGCCTCATCCACCACCGACACATCAAGTGAGTAAAGCACTGTGGAAAAAAGCCTCTTGCAGTATGAGTACAGTGGATAAAGCTGTCCTGCGAGAAGATACTTAAAGTCAAGTGCCCCCATCAGCTCATCAAGTGCCGCCTGTACATCCGACACTCCCTTTCTCAAGGCTTCCCTGTCCTCTGACACGAGGGCATTTTTACATCATCTGAAAAACCAAAATATATATCATACATAACAAGCACGAGTCCGCCATTGTTGCACGCACAAAGTCTTCTGGTGAGCTCCTGCTTCAATTCATTTTTCATTGCTTATTACCTCGACAATAATGAAAGTACCTGCTGTGGCAGGTCATTTGCCTGAGACAGCACTGAGATTCCGGCCTGGTCGAGAATATTCTGTGCTGCGTATTCCGTCATCTCGGTTGCCATGTCGGTATCCATGATATTGGAATATGCACCGGTCATGTTCTCAGAGGTCTCAGAAAGACTGCTCTCAGCAGATTCCAGACGGTTTTGGAAGGCTCCTATCCTTGACCGCACACCTGAGACATACTCTATCGCCTCATCAAGTGTGGACATTGCCTTGTCTGCACCACCCTTTACAGTCACATCTACCGTATCCAGATAAAGTGTCTGCGATGATACCTCCGGTATCCTGATTTTCATCTCCTGGCCCTCGTTTGCACCAATCTGCACAGCCATATTTCCGATATCTGAAATATCTATCTGCAGATCCCTGCTTCCCGCTGTCATATCCATATCACTGCTCAGTAGAAAATCCATTGAAAAACCACTGTTTCCTACTACATACACCCGGTTACCGTCGGCTCTTATTGTCTTGTCCGACAGATTTTCTCCGCCTGTAACCACGGCATCCTTACCGTTACTTTTGAGCTGCATATTTCCACTTCCATCGTCAGCATTCTCATAGCCTGCACCTGCCAGAGCCTTAAGCGATGAAGAAAGAGATATATTTACTGTGCTGCCGCTGCCATACTCATTGGATAAAAAGCTGATGCTATCACCATTCACCTGCATAGTAGTACCGGCTGTGGTCGCTGCCTTCTGCAACGCCTGGATATATTCATCCTGAGTCATATCTGCCTTCACAGCCACACTCACACCGTTTATGGAAATCGTTCCCTCTGCGTCTGGCTTTGTGGCAGACGCAAGACTTCCTGTTGCCTGTGTTGCGAGCGGATTTACTGTGAGCTCATATTTATCTGACGCCACATTATCTGAGAAATTGATTCTCGTAATATAGCTGTTCACCTGAGTCATATTGCCATTTGCATCCTTCTGCCTTACATAGACGCGTGTATCACTCGAACCATCGAGCAGTGACTTTGTATTGTACTCCGTATCGCCCGATATACGGTCCACCTCCTTGGTGAGCTCATCTATCTCTGACTGCAAAGCCTTTTTATCATTCTCAGAATATGTATCTGAAGCGCCCTGTACCGCAAGCTCCCTGATTCTCTGGAGCATGCTGCTTACCTCACCAAGTGCTCCGTCTGCTATTTTCATGACATTCTGCGCATCTGACGAATTTGATTTTGCCTGGTCAAGCGCTTCTATCTGCGCCTTCATCTTGTTGGAGATAGCCATTCCTGCCGGATTGTCCTCAGCTGAATTTATCTTGTAGCCGCTTGAAAGCCTTTTCATAGACTTTGAGAATCTGTTTTCTGTATCGAGGAGCTGCTTATTTGACCTGACAGCACTCATATTCCTGTTTATTTTCATGTGTTTTCCTTAGTATAATTTGCAATTAAATGCAAATCGTATTATAATAGGCACATTAAAAGACTAATAGGAGGAAACAATAATGGCTAGAGTTACTAAGGACACTATGATTGGTGATCTTCTTCAGATTGACCAGAACGTGGCACCATTACTTTTAAATATCGGCATGCACTGTCTCGGATGCCCATCATCCCAGATGGAGACAATCGAAGAGGCTGCTATGGTTCACGGACTTGACCCGGATGATCTTGTCGTTGAAATCAACACATTCATCGATCACGACCTCGGTTAATTTACGAAAAGACGGCTTGCTTATGCAGGCCGTCTTTTATTTGCAATCAATATTCTGTTAAAGTGCTGCCAGCGTCTGGATGGCAGCTTCTTCAATAATCACATTACCATGCTCCTTGAAAAATGCTTCATTGGCAGGCACATAGTTCTTCTGATATGCGTACTCTGAAATAATATTGCACACTTTGTTGAATTCCTTCGGAGTATGCCCGCTCTTGTGGGCCACAAGATAGTACTTATTGCTTGAAGCATCGCTGTATAAGTCATTTCTGCCGCTGTAAAGCCGTCAAGCACATGCGAAATCCTGCGCACATCATCAAATTTATCGAAAACAAACAGCTTTGACTACGTCAGCCTCTGCCTGCTCTTCTGTAATATCATCAGTGCTCTGCTCACTATCAGCTGTCTTCTCATTTTCCTTCTTGATACGCTCAAACAGCTCCAAAATATCAGCAGCTCCCTTTATCACAGAAGGCTGTCCTGCATTTCCCAAGTCCGTAAAGTCGTCATCTGCCTCTGAAAACTTTGAAAATCTGGTGTCAAGCTCATCCGGATATTCAACCTTTGTGATGATAAGCACTATAGACTCTGATGGCAATGGAATCGCCTCCACCATGAGTGGAATATCATTTGTTTCAAAGCCAAACTCGTAATTGGCCTGCTCTACCATATCTTTAAAAAGGCTTTTCGCCTTCGCTGATCCATATGCCAGTTCGCTTATTTTTATATGTCTGTCCTCAAGATCCTCTCTTGTAAGAGTACAGCGGATCTGATTATCATTTACCTTCTCAATTTTCATATTTTTCACATCCTTTTCCGAAAATATCCGTGTAAATCGTAAAACTATTATAATAAACACCTGTCATATTGTAAAGCGCGAGGTCTATTAAAAAAAAATTAAAAAAGTGTTGCAATTATTTTACAGGTATGTTATAAGTTATCCATGAGATGTGCGCTCGACCCAAAAGGAGCGTATGAAAAATACAAATCATTCTTTGTTTGACAAATATGAGATGATTAAAGATCTCGGAACCGGCAGCTCCGGTAGCGTTACGCTTGTCAGACACATATCTATGGATCAGGAGAGAGCTCTAAAGAAAGTTCCTAAATCTTCTGCTTTCGCCGAATCCGCATTATCAGAAGCAAGACTACTCAAGTCTCTTGAGCATCCGTCTATACCACGTATATTTGACTTCGAAGAGGACAATGCTTTTTACTATATCGTCGAGGAATATATCGACGGCGAGACGTTAGATTCATTTTTGCTTCATCAGCAGTTAATTTCCCCAGGTTTATTTTTTAATATTTGTGAACAATTATGCAATGTTTTTATCTATCTGCATACACAGATATCTACTCCCATTATTTACAGGGACCTTAAACCGGAGCATATTATAGTATGCCACAATAAGCTTAAGCTTATCGATTTTGGCGTATCGGCATATGTTATCCAGGATGGAAATAACTTCAATCACTATGGGAATATAGAATTCTCTGCCCCCGAATGCTTTACCGAGGATACAATTACACCGGCGGCAGACATTTACAGCTTAGGTCAGCTTCTGCAGTATATACTGACCTTTACCCCAGACAGCTTTTCCCATAAGTTTCAGCATATTATCCAAAAAGCAACAACATCTGATGCATCACTGCGTTACGTGACTGTCGCAGAGCTATATCAGGAAATTCAGGAAATTCAAAAATTAACCGGTCAGCCACATCTCATACACAAAATAGCAGTTTTAGGCAGTCACAGAGGCTGCGGCTCCACCCACGTGGCCGTTTCACTCACCTGCGAACTCAATATCCTTGGATATCATGGTATCTACATAGACTCAGCAAAAAGCGTACTTTGCCATGGTAATCACGACGGACTGCAGATTTTTAAGCAGAAAAACGGATATTATTATTACAAAAGCTTTCAGGGCATACCCGACTACAGTGACGGTATACAGTTTAATATTCCAAAGGATGCTATACAGATATACGACCTTGGCACTGATGTGTGCAACGAGAAAATATATGACATGGATCTCGTATTATATGTATGTAACGGCAGCTTTTGGCATCTGAATGATATCTACAGGAATCATTCTATTCTCAAAAAAATGACAGCTTCCCTGAGTGTTATATGTAATATGTGCAGCAGACAGGATGCCTCCGCGATTGCGCCACTACTTAATTGCAGTGTTTATCACTTTCCTTATGACAGCGATATGTTTAAGAGCTCAGTTCAAAAGGAAACGCTGATTCAAAAGCTGTTAGAACTAAAGGGAGGAGCATCACTATCAGACACTTTAAAAGGATATTTAAGAAAGTCCATTCTGCACCACAGTTAGTTGGGGTCTGTGGCAGCGTTCACAATGTAGGCACAACACATATAAGCCTTGCTCTTTGTAATTATATGAGCAATAAATGCATGTATAGAACCGCCTATGTTGAGCTGAATGGTACACACGAAATTCTTTCACTGTCAAAGACAGCAGACGAAAAGGTTTTTACTTATAAGAATGTAGATTTCTTTCCTCACGCAGTCATGTCCACACTAACTGAGATTTTAAACATGAGATACGAGCGTGTGATTATTGATTTCGGCATACTTAATCCAAACACCTTAAAGGAATTTATGAGGTGTGACGTAAGAATCGCTGTGTGTACAATAAGTAAATGGAACCGGGGCGCTTTGAACAGAATTATCGAGCTATTCAATTCAAATAAAATAACTGATTCAGAAAGCGTAAAAATATTGTTTAATCTCGTGGAAAAGAAAAAGACAATTAACCATAAACATTTTAAGTATCCGGTGGTAGGCTTTCCTTACTTAGAGGACCCGTTCCTCATCAATACCAGCCTGTTTGGCACTCTGGATAAGATATCAGAAAGGAATTAATATCACGATGCAAAATGACATCTTTAACCAGCTGTTTATCAATTTTATGTCCGAAGCCTTCGGAGGGCTTATACTTTTAATGCCACAGAGCGCTTCATGACATAGGGCCATTTGTTACTTATCAGTTTTTACTCATAATCATTATATATAGACGGAGGTATTTTTATAGAAGAATAAACTATATTTATATATTGGAATTTTTACAGATATTTTATCAAATTAAACGAAACTAAAAAATCAGCAATTAAATTGGGTGGAAAGCTCCGGAAATATCAATTTCTATAAACTATCAATAATTAATGATTAATATCATTTTTTCTCAATTATACAAGAAATCGATGTCAGCATATTTTTGGTCCTTTACCCCGTTTAAATGCAAAAAAGACAACCAAAAGACATATTTTAAAAAGAAAAGCTATGTGCGCGGAGGAAGCTTTTGCTCCTTCCGCGCCAAAATGCATAAACAAATTTCTTAATTTATTACAAATTTATTTCATATTATTTGAATATGCTTTTTCACAATGGTATAATTAGCTTAAGCAATTTCGACACCAAATAATAGGAAAGGATTTTTACACATGAAAAAGAAATTATTGCCTGCACTTATAGTAACCGGACTTATTATCCTCGTTGTAATAATAATGGGTATAACTGCTCTTATCAATAAATACACCCCTACGAAAAAAGACAGAGGATCTTAAAGAGTATTTCAATATCTCTTCTGATGATGAGGTTGCTCTCATTGTAGATAATGAGCTATCCGATTACAAGGCTAAAATAATAGATAAAAAAAAAAATATACGTTGATTACAAATTTGTTCACGACTCATTAAATTCCAGATTTTACTGGGATGCAAATGAGAATGTGCTTCTTTACACAACCGCATCTGATATCATCTCAGCGGCGGCTGACAGCAATAGCTACAGTGTCACCAAGCAGACCAATGACTTTGGCTATCCGATCGTGAAAGCCACCTCTGACTCTGCGCTTATCGCTTTAGACTATGTAAAACAGTACTCCAATATCACCATTTAAGTCATATGATGACCCGGCACGCATCGTCATCACAAGCAAATGGGATGAAATAGACAGTGCAACTGTCAGCAAGTCTACCCAGGTCCGCGTGAAGGGCGGCATAAAGAGCCCTATTCTAAAAGAGGTGAAAAAGGATGACAAGATTACTATTCTTGATTCCGGTGACAAATGGGATAAGGTTGCCACTGAGGATGGTGTTATTGGATATATAAAGCGCAAGCTCTGTCCGAGAGCAAAAAAACTAAGCTTACGAATCCTGACTATGAGGAAGAGACCTTTACGCATATCAAGAAGGATAAGGATATCTGTCTTGCCTGGAATCAGGTAACAAGCCAGTCAGCAAACAGTAACGTGCCCCAGGTAATTTCATCAACCAAGGGCATAAATGTAATGTCACCAACTTGGTTTTATTTAAATGACAACAACGGTAATCTTGCAGATATAGCAAGCAAGGATTATGTCAGCTACTGCCATTCCCAGGGCATCGAGGTATGGGGACTGTTCAGCAACTTAGAAAATACTGATGTAGATGCAGCATATGTGCTCACACATACATCTACGAGAACTACCCTTATCAATCAGATTATGTCGGCTGCATTTAACTATGAGCTTGATGGTGTAAATATTGACTTTGAAAATATCACAGAAGCAGCATATGGAGACTCTTACATCGAGTTTATCAGAGAGCTCGCCATAAAGTGTCACAATAACGGTATATCACTTTCAGTTGATGTCACAGTACCTGCCAGCTTCAACAAGTTCTTCAATCGCTCTGATATGGCAAAGTTTGCCGATTATATTGTGATTATGGGATACGATGAACACTATAAGGGCTCTGATGCCGGCTCAGTTTCTTCCATTCCGTGGGTAACTGAGGGTGTTGAATCCACTCTGAAGGAGGTTCCCGCTGACCAGATTATTCTCGGCATGCCTTTTTATACCAGAATATGGGAGCTCACTCCTAAGGAGGACGATGATGCCGTAACCGATACCGAGGATCAGTCAAAGTACACTGTTGCCTCACAGGTATATAGTATGGACGCAGCTGCAGCACAGCTTGCCACAAACAATGCCACTGCTGCTCTTGATGAGGAATCCGGTCAGAACTACGCTGAGTGGTCTGTATCCAACAAGCTGTACAAGGTATGGCTCGAGGACACTACATCTTTAGAGAAAAGGCTCAAGCTCGTCGACGACAATAAGCTCGCCGGTGCAGCATTCTGGAAGCTTGGCTTTGAGAATTCATCTGTCTGGGATACTGTTATCAAATATCTGAACTGATTGCTTAAGGCTTACTGAAAGAGGCCGTACCTTTACAGCTACAGTCTAACTCAGTACCTTTTATGGGTTATAAATGATATCAGCCAATCATATAATATACAAACACACCCGATGCCTTCTATGTGCATCGGGTTTTTTATAGGTATCTTATATGAAAAAAATATATGTACATTATTAAGAAAAACAAATACTGTCTTATTTTAGCTCTCTTTATTCTGTCCTTCTACCTCGGAAGAGGTGTCTGCGCTCTAATGCAAAAAACACCGGCAAAAACACTAATTCAACTGTTATTGTAATAGACCCGGGCCATGGTGGAAGTGATCCCGGTAAGATTTCCACCTCCGGCGTCATGGAAAAGGATGTCAACCTGAGTATTGCAATGGCTCTTAAACAGCTGTTTGAAAACAGAGGCTTTACTGTTGTCATGACCAGAACCACGACTGCGACCTCGCCCCGGATAATTCCAAGCATCCAAAGACAGATGATCTCACAAAGAGAACTGCCCTGATGTAACTAAAAGCAATGTGGCAGTCAGCATCAGTATCCATCAAAACAGCTTTGAGGACAATTCAAGCAGCGGTCCACAGGTATTCTATTATGAAGCCTCTGATGCAGGAAAAGAGCTCGCATCCTCTGTCCTTGGAGCTTTAAACACTTCTCTTTGTGTCGCAAAGCCACGAAGCATTAAGCCCAATAAAGAATACTTTATATTTTAAAAAATCCACATCCCCGACCGTAATCGTAGAATGTGGATTCTTGAGTAATCCTGCTGAGACACTTCTTCTTACTGACAAAAACTATCAGGATGACCTGGCACATGCAATATATATCGGTGTTACAGACTATCTTGCGCAATCACCCTCTGGACATTTACAATAAACTGCTCTGCGATGTGATATAGTCTGGTTGTCTGGACACTTTCGCTGCCATCAAGCTGCTTTTAGTTTCATTATCTGACTCAGTATCTCATTATCTGACATCTTAGACTCTTTTGCAGATATATCATGCTCCAGTGCCACATCTATGCGCACACGCTGTTCACCATCACTTATTCCTGCCTCAAACATAGTGATATTGTCTTCAAACAGCTTTTTAGTCTGCTCATCGTCTGTGACTATCATAGCAGATACTGAGTTTTCCTTTGCCTCAAAATATGCAGCTACCCTGCCGCATTTTTTATCCTCAAGGAATATGTCAACCAGTCCCTTTTTATCTTCACCTCTTACTATGCGAAGCTTCATACCTGTGACCCCGTCAGCAGTCTCTATTGGTACAATATAGTTTTCCTGTCTCGACATATTTGAAGCTATCCTTAGCTGACTGCATAATAGCTTCATCTGTCTGAGGTCTATTGAACCGGTGTGCCTATCCTCTATAATCATCGAATCCATAACATGCTCTGCTGTATCAGCCAGCGTTTCCTGCGCCTGCGCAAGCTTCTTTGGATTTTTGACCGACTCCGAAAACCGTCTGAGAGTCTCATCCAAAAGAGCCCTTGCCGTAGCACTGTCTCCACGCTTCCAGAGATTTCTTACTGCCTCTGACGGATTTTTTCATTAGCCGTGACGCAGCCATGAGGTTTACCGCGGTTGTTTTTACATCATATTTCTCTAGAAAAGCATATACGTTCTCAGGCGCCGAAACTGCCTGATTGAACTGTCTTAGCTGCTCCGTGGCATATTGCTCTGACAGTGCGTTATCCTCGTTGGCCTCATATACAGCCTGCCTTAGCTGCTCCGGAGTCATCTCAAGCCAGCTGTCATCCTGCACAAACTCCATTTTCTCAGGTGAAAGTGTATCAAGCACATCCCTTAGGCAGTTTGTATGATATGCGCTTTCTATCTGTGAGTCAATTTTAATGCCCCTGCTTACACTGTCCACTCCGGCAAAGGTATCGTCCACCTTATAGTCCATGGCACTCTTTCCTCGTACCCGGACCGCTGTAAGCAGATTTTGTAATATCTGCTCCCTGATTAACAAGTGAGCCTATCACAGCACCATCTGACTGCTCCACCTGTGAAATAAGCCTGTATATGCCTATATATGAGTCTCTTTCCTCCTCTGAGATTTCATTTTTCTTTTCAAGCTTCCAGAGAAACTCGCTGAATTTCTCATCCCTTTCGTCAGGATTTTCTGATTTTATCCGTCTGGCAGTGTCACTTATGTCACTCATGCTCATATCAAGCGGTGATATGCCTCTTTTTATCATCTCAATCGTCACCGCCGGTGTCATATCGCTGAATGCTCTCTGCACCTGCTCATCTACAGACTTTATTTGCTTTATATTGTCCTCTGTGATCTCGGTACTGTTGTACGCAAGTATCCGCACAGCCCTGCGATTGCTTTCAGATGTATCTATCTGAAGCTCTTTAAGTATATCATCCACATTCTGAAATGCTTTTGATATACTGTCTCCCATATCTGCCCGCGGTGATGTCATAAGAGTCTCATATCCTGAGGCTGCTGCTTCTAATGACTGCTTCATTGCTTTGCCTGCTGTATACAGCTCATACACAGTGTCATCAGCGGATTCCAGGGTCAGTACATAAGCCGGCTGCTGCTTCAGCTGATTGAAAATATCACATACATTATTGTACATACGTACCCTATCATCAGATGCCTCTACACTGCTCTCACCAAACAGCGCTCCGTAGTATTTATTTTCCTGCTGCTTAAGCAGCTCCACTACACGTTCAATAGGCTCTGTGTCTATTGAAACTCCTTTTTTTATGAGTGAAAGGTTGGCTTCTGCTGTCATGGAAAGTCTCGCTTCCTCAAGCTTTCTTTGAGCTGTCACAAGCCTTGCTTCCCGGCTGTCTGTAATCTGATTATCCGCAGCTTTATTTGCTGAGGCTTGCGATGCTGCACTATCCTTGCCCCTTGCAGCTATAAGCTTTGACAGATTCTCTATCGTGACAGGTATGTTATCTGACTCTAATGTGACAATGTCATCTGCGGTCGCCTCACCTAATACATCACAGGCTTTCTTTGCCATGTCAAATGTCAGACCATCTTGTGACATAGTGGCATCTGTAGCCTTTTTTCCCATTGCCAGTGCTTCTGTCACTGCCCTTGCATAAAAGTCACTGCTCACATTTTTTTCTTCTGCTGCGTTGATGCAGTCTACCTGATTCGCAAGCTGCACATTGTCAGGTGTAACGGCTATATCTTCATCTATCAGCCATCTGCACTGATTCAGATTCTCATCACTACTGTCTATATAAGCATCATCTAATATCTGCTTTAGCTGTGGCTTAAGCTCCTCAAACAGCTCATCTGATATCTCCGTCATTTTGGTTTTCTGCCTGTAATCTTGTACCTGACTGCTGCTGTACGTAGCCTTGTATACATTGGAAACCGTCGGATTCATGTTATTTCTGACCAAATATGCCTTTGTCTCATTGGATATATTTGTAAGGCTCTTTGCCCGGTCTATGGCATCTGTACCTGCCTTTATATTGTCATCTGTAGCAGGAATATCATATGCTTTCATCTGATTGACAAGCATGGCCGCTTCAGTCTGGCTTCCCGTGATGTCTGTGAGCTGCTCCCTGCTCAGATCATCTCCATATATGGATATATCTACACCTGCCTTTGCCAGCACTGCTTTTATCTTATCGGTCTCAGTGACAATGACATCGTAGCCGTCATCCTTTGCAGCTTTGTAATCATCACTCGTGGTGGTGCTTGCAGTGACAATCATATCATTTCGCCTGTTTTCTGAGGTCTGATTCATATCATTTAGCAGATTTTCTGCCATATCTGTGCCATCGTTGTTCCCGGCTTCGTTTTTAGCCTGCGGTCTTGCATATATCGTATCCGACATATCAACAGAATTTGACGAACCGACAACAGCCGCCTTTTTTGACATATTGTCACTGCTGTCTGTCTTTATGTAGTCTGACACACGCATACCCGCTGTCATGTCATTTATGGTTTTTGTGTCCGTATTTTTCGTATCTGTGCTTTTATTAATCAAATTCTCTATCTGCATATTTCCTGCTCCGTGCCCTGCATATGTACCATCTCTGCAGCCTTTTATTTATGGATATTCTTTTTCGTACTTTTGTGGTTCTGAATAGTTATCTTTTTTTTATATATCGACATATAATACGCAAAAATAAAGACCGCGCCTTAAATTGGCGCGGTCCTTTACCCTGCTGTTTACCGGTATATTAGTATTTAAATACAGCAACTCCGTAAGGCGCAAGTGGATAAGCAAATGAAAATGGTCTGCCGTCACACTCTGATTTGACTGCCTTATAGTCCAGCTTCTTATATGACTGTTTTGCTGCCTTGCCTCTGCCCTTTGCAGCCTTCTTTACAGGCTCTTGTACCGTTTTGCCTGTAAACTTAGGATCCTCACTATCTAAAACAAGCTGATATGTCTTGTGCTTTGGCACTCCGACTCTGTAATCAGGTCTCTCTACCGGTGTGAAATTGATGACAAAGAGCATATTATTCTTGCCATCCTTGCTCTTTCTGATAAAGCTGAAGATGCTTCTGTCTGCATCGTTTGCATTTATCCATTCAAAGCCTTCCCAGCTTGAATCCAGCTCATACAGACAGCGGTTTCTCCTATAGAGGTGAAGCAGCTCCTTTACCCAGTTCTGGATCTTTTTATGCTCCGGATTCTCAAGCAGATACCAGTCGAGTTCTCTTTCCTCACTCCACTCCTGCTTCTGTGCAAACTCCTGTCCCATGAAAAGAAGCTTCTTTCCACAGTGTCCCATCATAAATGCATATCCTGCCATGAGGTTCTTGAATTTATCCCCTTCTAAGCCCGGCATTTTGTTGAGCATAGAACACTTCAGATGTACCACCTCATCATGGGACAGTACCAGAATATAATTCTCACTGTAAGCGTAGCTCATGGCGAAAGTCATCTTGTTATGGTTATCTTTTCGGAAATATGGATCCAGCTTCATATACTCCAGGAAATCATTCATCCATCCCATGTTCCATTTGTAGCTGAAGTTCAGTCCGTCTTCCTCTACCTTGCCTGTTACCTTTGGCCATGCGGTAGACTCTTCGGCTATCATTACAGTTCCGTGATTTCTTCCAAGTATGAGTGTATTGATATGCTTGAAAAACTCTACTGCCTCGAGGTTCTTATTGCCTCCAAATTTGTTTGGCACCCACTGTCCGTCGTTCTTTCCATAGTCAAGATAAAGCATTGACGCAACTGCATCCACACGGAGTCCGTCTACGTGGTAATTTTCTATCCACATCAATGCACTTCCGATAAGGAAGTTCTTTACTTCATTCTTACCGTAGTCAAATATCTTTGTGCCCCAGTCAGGATGCTCTCCCTTTCTTGGGTCTGCATACTCATATGTGGCTGTTCCGTCGAAATTGGCAAGTCCATGCGCATCCTTTGGGAAATGTGCAGGTACCCAGTCGAGGATTACTCCGATATTATTTTTATGGCACTGATCAACAAAGTATGCAAAATCCTCAGGCTCTCCATACCTCGATGTAGGTGCATAATATCCTGTAACCTGATAACCCCATGAGCCATCGAAAGGATACTCTGCAATACCCATAAGCTCAATATGTGTATATCCCATAGTTTTTACATAGGATATGAGTGATTTTGCAAGCTCCCTGTATGTATAAAAGCCCTCATCATCCCTGCCCGGATGTCTCATCCATGAGCCCGGATGGCACTCATATATAGCCATAGGTGAAGAATATACATCAGCATCTGACTTTGCTGCTCTCTTATCCATCCACTCTTTGTCAGTCCATGTGAAGTGCTCGATATCTGTGATGATTGACGCTGTTCCCGGACGAAGCTCTGCGTAGTTTGCATATGGATCCGCCTTGTACAGCTTATCACCCTGTTCAGTGACTATAATAAACTTATACATCTGACCCTTTTGCGCTCCCGGTACAAAAAGCTCATACACTCCCATGGTTTCCGGCTCTACACGCTTCATCTCATGACTGGTCTCATTCCAGTCGTTAAACTCACCAAACACGTATACTTCCCTCGCATGTGGCGCCCAGACGTCAAAGCACACTCCTTTTTTTCCTTTACGCTCAGCTAAGTGAGCACCCATCTTCTTGTAGATATCATAGTGTGTTGCCTGACCAAACAGGTAACAATCCATTGCTGTAAAATTACACATATATATACCCCCCATAAGTATTTATTTTTCCCTGAAATGATCCTCTTTGAGTACAATTCGGTCATCATCTGTATATCGCCTGGCTGTCAGAATACTTATAGCCTTCTTAAGTCCGCTGTGAGCCTCCCTGTCTATGGCCTCGTCAATTATATCCTTGACCTCTGTCAGAGTGGTAGCCTGGTCTATCCTCTCAATATTGCTGATTCTGTTATGCAATGCCAGAATAGCCATCTCATCTATCTTGTACCCAAGCTCTGCAGAGTACGATTTGGCAAACAATACGAGTTCATCATTTGTAAAAATAGGAACCGATATCTTTTCCGTGAACTTGGATGCAAAGCCCTCATCCATTGAGAGAGCCTTCTTTATACCCTTTGATGTATCCTCAAGTATATAGAGTGTTCCTGTAATATCATGCTCCATCAAAAATGATAGCTGGGCAGCTATGCTGCGGTCGATATCACCGGCTCTTTCTATGATGAGACAGCCTCCTGTTATCTTTCTGACTACCTGCTGCACATCTCTTTTTATTGAGTGCGGCAGCATCAATCTTGCCCATCTTTCCTGTAAGCTGTTCACCATCTTTTTTGTAATACCTTTATAAAGCTTGTAGCAAGCATTGTCTTTCCGCAACCCTGCTCTCCCTGTATAATAAGGTTGCCTGTGGATGCGTTTTCTTTCCTGTTGAAATGATCAAGCACTGCATTATATGCCTTGCAGATCTGATCCTCCATACCCTTTACCGGTATGAAATATGAAAATATAGCTTTCTGTTCGCTTGTAAGCTCTTTTTTATATGTTTTGTTTCTTTCAATTTCGAGTCATCTTCTTCGCTGTCTAAATCCTCCGGCAATGAAATATCCGGCATTTTTTTCTTGTCTTAGCCATATCCAGCTTCTTCTCCAGTCCCGGATTTTTTGCTGTCATCTTGGCTATTTCCTGCTCGATAAATGATGTCACATGATCAAAATCTCTCTTCTCAGAAACGTTTTCTTTCTCCTGTGAAGTCTCATCATCTGATGTATCATCATCGACATTTAACATATCATCTGTTATTTCAGGCATCATGGTAGTCGGCTGCATGAGTATCTCGTCTTTCTCAGACTCCTCTGCCATAATTATATCCTCCGGCTCTCCAACCGGTTCCCTGGCTTCATCTGCAGCCTCTTCAGGTACTTCCGTGACTCCTGCACTTCTTCTATAGCTTCTTCTATAGCCTCTTCCGGTGCTTCCTGCGGCTCCTGTGCTTCGTCTATAGTATCTTCCGGTGCTTCCTGCGGCTCCTGTACTTCATCCACAGTCTCCTCTGCATAAAGCTCCTGCATATCCGGTTTCTGCTCTTCTTCAGGCTCCTTCACGACAGCTTTCTGCTCTATAATATCAACCGGCACCTTCAAATACTCCTCCTCAAGAAGTTCCTTCGGAGTGACACCTGCATCAAGCTTTGGAATGACATCATTTAGTCTCTCCATGATGTCTCCTGCCTCCTGAAGAGCTCTTGCCTTAGCTGACTCAAGCTTCTGCTGCTCAGCCTCTTTAAGTGCAATTTCAGCCGCATGTCTGGTCTTTTCCCATTCTTCAAGCACATCCTGTATAGACATCTGTCCTGTAATCTGATGCTCAAGCTGAGTCTTTTCACTCATGACCATAGACATCTGTCCGTCAGCGTCTTCACCCAAAATCTCCTTAAAATTCAACTTAAGTGAACCATCTATCTCTTCATCTGTAGCGATATGCTCTGTCTCTTCCGGCTGCTGTACATACTCTTCCTGCTCCTTTTCGAGCTTGAGATAAGGAATATCCTCAACTATCTTTTTGATGGTATCCATCGTATCAGCAACTTCATTCTTGCCCTTGGCCTCCATGATCTGCTGCATACCCTTGGCAATCTCCTGCTGTAAATTTACAGTATTGAACTTCTCCTGATTTACAGTAATCTGCGGAATAGTTACGTCATCATGCACTATCTCTCCGCCCTTTACCATCTCCATGGCACCTATCTCAGTGACCTCAGCCTCATCCTTTATCTTAGCCGGCTTTTCCTTCTCTGCCTTGAATCGTCTGTACTTTTCCTCCTGAGCCTTGGTAAGTGGCTGATAAAGCATCTTAAGCTCCAGCGCCCGCTCCACATAAGGTCCGTCTCCGAACCACAGAATCAGCTCATCGCAGGCATCTATACACTTATCGGCTTTTCCGGCCTTGTGGTATAGATATGCAAGCTCATATGCCCACTCCTCAGTGTATTCTTCATCCTTGTACTCTTCAAGAATAGTGATAAGCTCATCAAATGAAGCTCCCTGCCCTTTTTTGATGGCATATCTTAATACATACTTCATATCATCATGAGGCGCTATCTCAACAAACTCATCATAATACTCTGTAGCAACATCATAATCACCCATCTTGATGGCGACCTCAGCCAGTCTATATATAATCATCCTGCCGATTGGTGAACGGTCATAGGCCATTAAAAGTATGTCCCTTGCATCCTGGTATCTCTCGGCCTTCTCGTAGATTTCGCCGATTTTAACGAGTGTATTTACATTTTTAATTTTGTTCCAATTTATGCTATCCGCAATCTCTGCTGCGCTCATATAGCCCTCCTCGGCGCTTAGGGCTTTTATCTGATCCAGCTTGAGATTGTATTCGTATTTATCCACTTATTTCACCTACTCGTATTTAAGCTTATTATTTTTTTTGGTATCTACGCCTGTTGTCTTTGTATAATCCCTTGTGTCCTCAGGAAGCTTCTTTTTTCCTGAGAGCATAATTAACAACTCTTTTCACAATATAGTATATCACAGCAAAGGTCGGAACACCAAGTAACATTCCAAGAAAACCAAACATTCCTCCGCCGATTAGTATGGCAAACATAACCCAGAAGGTCGAAAGACCGGTAGATGAGCCAAGTATCTTAGGGCCTATTATATTGCCATCCACCTGCTGCAGCACGACAATAAATATCAGGAGATAAAGCGCATGCCACGGACTCTGAATTACTACTATGAGTAACGATGGAATTGCACCGATAAACGGTCCGAATACCGGAATCACATTTGTGACGCCGATAATCACTGCAACGAGCACCGATGATGGAATCCTTAAAATCAGACATCCGAAATATGCAATCACACCTATAATCAGAGAATCTATAATCTTACCGCTTATGAAGCCTCCAAAAATCTCATTTGTCTTTCTGATCGTCTCAATGATGATATTGCCTGTCTTTGGCTTGCAGACAGCATATATTATCTTTTTGCTCTGTCCTGCAAGAGTCTCCTGAATACTCATCACATAGACCATCACGATTATTCCGATAATAAAATTAAATAAGCCTCTGACTACCGAAATCACACCGGTTGTAATCTGTGCAACATACTTCTGTGCCTCAGGAATCAGCTTTTCTGTGGCATAATCCTCAATGTAGTCGGTTGCATTCTGTAAACCTGTGCTCGCGAGCTCAGCAATTTTGCTGTCCCCGAAATTGCCGTTCTTTATCATGTTGATGAATGCCGCAACATCATTTGGCAGTGTCTTCATAAGTCCCGATATACTTGCTATGACAGAAGGCACAATAGCCGCAATGAGGAGCGAAATAATCGCTACAAGAATAATAACCGAGCCTGTGATTGCAAGAGCTCTTGAAACCTTTCGCAGCTTGCTTTCGCTTTTCATCTTTTTGGAAAGAAGCTTTTTAAAGCATCTTTCCAGCCACAGCATGACAGGATTCATCAGGTATGCAAGCACAAGTCCCATTATAATAGGCATTGCTGCCGCAAGCAGCTTGCTCCATATGCCTGCAAAGCCCTCAAATCTGTACAGTGCAAAGAAAAACAGTATACTGACTGCAAACGTGACAAATACCATGACACCTATTCTGATCAGATGTGGCCATTCCTCACGCCCCGGGTGCGAATTCTGCTTCGCACCCTTATCTGCATTTATCTCAATGTTTGATTTTTTACCAGCTTTTCCGGTTTCTTCCATCGGATTAAACTCTCCTTATTTACGATTATAGTTGATGAGACATCCCTTTAATATTATCTCTCTTTCATCATCTGTGAGCTCACCCATCTTCAGTGTAAATGGCTTTAATTCACCATCCTTGACAACATATGCCTCAAACTCCGTCTTTGCATCCTCGATTTCCTTCTTGATTCCCGGAAGGAAGATATAGTCGAGGTTGTGGAACGGAAGCTCTCCCTCATCGATGATGAATGGAAGCATTCCCCAGTTGATAAGGTTTGAACGGTATCTCTTTGTGGCATACTCGTTTGCGATATTTGCCCAGCCTCCGAGTACCTTCTGGCAGCTGGCAGCCTGCTCTCTTGCTGAGCCGTCACCCGGCTTAACAGCAAAAATTGTGCTTCCTAAAGCCCATATTCTCATGGCTTGCCTCAGGGAATTTTTTTCTTTACTACTCCCATGATTTCAGCAACCTCAGGAACAGCCTTTCCTGCGCACTCACCACTCTCTATAGCCTTCTGGGCCTTCTGGATTTCCTTTGCTCTGCCTACATACTCAGGATCCTTTCTTGAAAGTGCGAACTCTGCAAGTCCAAGAGGGTTTGAACGATATGAAGATGTCTCTCCTGAAGGAATGAGCTCATCTGTTGTAGTAACAGGATCATGAATCTCTGAAACCACCTTAAGGAGCATATTCTCAGGAAGCGCACTCATTGCCGGCCAGTCCTTGATGTTTGGTCCGAACTGGATTTCAACTGAAGGATCTGCCACTCCATGGCTGTCAAATACACGGTTCTCATATATAGTCTTGTCAAAGAAATATTTTGGCTTTGTAAAGTTGACATCAATATCCGCTGCTGATGTAAGGAAGCCCTTGTTTGCTGCTGTTGCAGCGATTGAACGTGCATCCATGAGTGCCACTGAGCTGATCTGTCCGTTCTGTACCTTAGAACCCTCTCTGTTAGGGAAGTTTCTTGTTGAATGACGGATAGAGAATGCGTTGTTGGCAGGTGTATCTCCTGCACCAAAGCAAGGTCCGCAGAAAGCAGTCTTTACGATTGCACCTGTCTCAAGAAGCTTTGCTACAGCTCCGTTTTTCACAAGCTCCATGTATATTGGAGTAGATGCCGGGTAAACACTCAGTGTAAACTCGTCTGCTCCGATTGAATGTCCGTTTAATATGTCAGCCGCATCGCAGATATTCTCAAATCCACCGCCTGCACAGCCTGCGATGATTCCCTGGTCTACATACAGTTTTCCGTCTCTTACCTTACTCTTTAAATCAAGCTTCACCTTGCCGTCAAAGCTTACCTCAGCTCTCTTCTCACAGTCATCGAGAATATCCATGAGGTTTGCATTGAGCTCATCGATAGTATAGGTATTGCTTGGGTGGAATGGCATAGCTATCATTGGGCGGATCTGGCTTAAATCAATCTCAATAAATCTGTCGTAGTAAGCCACCTCACCCGGATTAAGCTCCTTGTGATCCTCAGCCCTACCGTGAATCTCAAAGAATTCCTTAACCTGGTCATCTGTTCTCCAGATAGAAGAAAGACATGTAGTCTCAGTTGTCATTACATCAACACCTATACGGAAGTCAACGCTCAGATTAGACACACCCGGTCCTACAAACTCCATAACTTTGTTCTTTACGAAGCCGTTTCCGAATACCTCTCCGATAATTGCAAGTGCGACATCCTGTGGTCCTACACCTTTTATTGGCTCTCCTGTAAGATAAGTACCAACTATCTCAGGCATATTGATATCATATGTCTTATTAAGAAGCTGCTTTACAAGCTCAGGTCCACCCTCACCCATAGCCATAGTACCAAGTGCACCATAACGTGTATGTGAATCAGAACCAAGTATCATTTTTTTCCGCCGCCGGCAAGCATCTCTCTTGCAAACTGATGAATAACTGCCTGATGAGGTGGCACATAGATTCCACCATACTTCTTGGCGCATGTAAGTCCAAACATGTGGTCATCCTCATTGATTGTTCCACCAACTGCACAAAGGCTGTTGTGACAGATTTGTAAGTACATACGGGATAGGGAATTTCTCAAGTCCTGAAGCTCGTGCTGTCTGGATGATACCTACAAATGTGATATCATGCGATGTAAGCTTATCAAACTTAATCTGAAGCTTGTCCATATTGCCGGATGTATTGTGCTCCTTTAAAATACCGTAAGCAATTGTCTCCTGCTTAGCTGTCTGTTTATCGATGTCCATGCCGGTCTTGCTTTTGACAGCTGCCTGAGCCTCCGGTCCATCAATTATTACTTCCTTACCGTTTAAAAGGTAAGCACCATTTTCATATAATTTCACTTATTCTACCTCCGTATGTGTATTTCAAAATTCTTTTTTTATTTACTATTATATAATATTATAGGTAATTGTGGCAATAAATAAATCACCATCTACCTTAATTTCGAATTTTCCTCCCATCAAATGGGTCAGATTCTTTGCAATCGAAAGTCCAAGTCCACTTCCTTCAGTAGTTCTCGACCTCTCTCCCCTCACAAAACGCTCTGTCAGGTCTACATTTCCGTTGCTTACTATGTCAAGCTCGTTCTTAGACACATTCTTTATTGTAAAAACTGCCTTTTTATCTGCCTTTTCAAGCTCTACATACACTCTGGTATTTTCCAGTGCATATTTTGCGGCATTAGTATACAGATTTTCAATAGAGCGGTAAAGCTGACGCCCATCCGCATAGATAAATATCTGTTCTGATGGAATTTTTGTAACTATTGTGAGATTTCTCGACTCAAAGCGCTCATTGAATTCACCTCCGGTCTGGTATAAAAGCTCAACCAGATCAAGCTTTTTTGCATATTGAGCTTCACATTTCCCGAGGTAATCTTTGATGTCTCTACCAAATCCTCTGTAAGCTGCTTTAAGCGCTGTGACTTTTCCTCCAGCACATGTATATAGTATTTGGCATTTTCATTTTCCAGATTTTCCCTCTTAAGCAGGTCAACATAATTGACTATTGAAGTCAGAGGTGTCTTTATATCATGTGATACGTTTGTTATTAGGTCTGCCTTTAGTTTCTCATTTTTAAGACTCTCATTTACCGAGCTCATAAGACCCTGGCGTATATGGTTGACAGCCTCCGCCACCTTTTTTTCTGCTGCCCATGAAACTCATTGACATTGAGTGTAGTGTCAAGCGCTCCTTCCGAGATAGCTTCAAGTGCCTCCTGTATGCGCATTATTCTCTTTTGGTTTTTTGTGTGTGGATATCTTTTTTTTTTCAATAACTCTTTTCAAAAGCTCATAGCCCTTGTACATCAGGCTGTGTGTGTAAAGTATATTGCCTTTTATCTTCCTTACAATGCTCTGGTATAAAATAATAAAAGCCAGATCAAACAAAAAAGTAAATGTGCCGGCCGTCATAATGAGTGATGCATAGTCAAAATGCTGGTTTTTTACGCCTGAAATCACTTTTCCCATAAATACCATGAGCAGTGTAAATATCACCAGCATCACATCAGAGTATACCTTGTCAATCTGTAAATAGTATATTGTGTAATCATCCTCTGATTTTCTGCCTGCCACGTTTGCCATATATGCCAGGCTCACAAAGCTGCCTACCAGGCCCGCAAGAGATATTAGTGTATATATATCAATATTTTCATGCGCATCGTGCCTAAATGCATAGCCTGTGGCAAACACTCCTGTTACCATAAGTATCATGCATAGCTGATGTAAGACTATGACCGCTCTTTTTTTCCTATCGTATACTGCTTCATTTGTTGTCCTCTATCTTATAGCCTACTCCCAAGACCACCTTCAGATATCGCGGCTCTTTAGGATTTATCTCTATTTTTTCCCTGATATGTCTGATGTGCACAGCAACTGTATTATCGGCGCCTATCGCCTCCTCGTTCCATATGCTCTCATATATTTCGTTTATTGATTAGACCTTTCCCTTATTTTTAAGGAGTAAAAGCAGGATATTGTACTCAATCGGTGTGAGCTTTACCTCCTCACCATCCACAGTCACCTTTTTTAAATCATCATTTACCAAAAGGCCTCCGGCCTCATAAACCTTGTCTCCGGCTGCATCATTGCTTGACAGAGTGGTATATCTGCGAAGCTGTGACTTTACCCTTGCCACAAGCTCAAGCGGATTAAAAGGCTTTGTAACATAATCATCAGCCCCCACATTGAGGCCTAAAATCTTGTCTGCATCCTCTGTCTTTGCCGATAGAATGATTATCGGCACCCTGCTTTCCTTTCGTATCTGCAGAGTAGCTCTTATTCCGTCGAGCTTTGGCATCATGACATCTATTATCATGAGGTCTATTTTTTTATTCTTCATAATCTCAACTGCCTGTATGCCGTCGTAAGCCTTCTCCACGTCGTAGCCCTCCTGCATCAGGTAAATCTCAATTGCCTCAACTATTTCCTTGTCGTCATCACAAACTAATATTGTCATATTATCCTCCTTCTATGAATTTTAAACAGAAACCTTCTCCTGCCGTTAGTCAGCTATATTTTATCAGATTATCCACTTTGTTTTTCTTAAAATCTGCTTAATATTACCCACTTTTAAATATAAGCCAAAAAGCAGCCGTTCTGTTTTGAACTGCTGCTTTATATTACATAGGTGTGTTTCATTTCCCTTTATTTCCGGTGATGCTCTGCCACATTCTGTGGATGCCGTCTGTGAGCTCCTTCCCTTCCTTTGTGTTGATAACAGGTGGATTGCCGGCTTTTCTGCTTATTGCCTTATAATCCTCATCAACAGACGATTTTGAGCCGGCAGCCTTGGCTTCATCCTTATCATTGCTATGATTTGATCCGGCATCAGGTGTATCGTCTGCAAGCTTCACTTCACCCACTACACCATCTCCCAGGTCCTCGCCCTCAGCAAGTCCCAGTTTTCTGATATAATCCATATTTACCTTGATTTCAGTCTGTCTGTTTGCATAGATGGACTTCTCTTCCTTGTCAATAGTACGCTCCTCTACAGGCTTACCTGCATTTTTCTGACGTTCTATCTCCTTATTTCTGTCATCGATAATCTTAAGATACTTCTCCGTATCGGACAAATCCTGAAGCTGTCCCTTGAGCTCATACTGGTTAGTTTTAACTATCTTCTCCTGCTCTGCAATCCTATCCTTCATATTCTTGCACAGCTTTTCAAGTGACTCGTTGGTATCATTGATGATATCACGCACTCTTGAAAGCGCCTCATCCGTATAGATAACCGATGCTGCATACACATCCTCAGCCTTTCTGCTTGCATCCCAGACTATCTGATCCCCCTTCTTTCTGAACTCTCTCTCTGCGTGATTGCGACTCTGCTCAGTAAGCTCATACTCATCCTGTATTGCATATATACACTTATTCAGCTCAGCAAGTAAATCTATCATTTGCTGCTTGTTTATGATCACCCTGCTCGGCTCCGGCTTATACGGCTCCGCCTTTGAGAGCATGATATGAATTTCTCTTAGTACCTTTTCTGTTTTATCGTTCGCATTCATTTTCTATTTCCTCGGATTTAAATTAACATTATAACTATTCAGGGTGGTTCTGAATACTCACCACTTACCCATATTTTATATGAAAATCCGCTTCTCGTAAATAGACAAATGAATAATGAATAATCAAAATAGTTACATTTATAATTAAATCAATCCCGCTGCCGCATTTCTCAGCTCGTCTGCCGCATGCTTTATCTCTGCGGCCTGCTCTTCGCTCACATTTCCGGGCTTTGTCCTCGAAATAAGCTTCTTCACATATGAAAGTGACGATTTCACACTCTTTTTCTGTGCGCTGTCCATAGCCTTTTTTTTTTTCCTTGTCAGCCATGACATTTTCCACCTGTCGCACAAGCGTATCAGCCTCACTTCTTACATCAATATAAGCCTTTCTCTGTCCGTCTGTTGCCTCATACTCCTGTGCCTCGCGGATTGCCTGCTCAATCTCAGAATCAGACAAATTCGAGCTTGCGGTAATCGTAATCTCCTGATGCTTTCCTGTGCCCAGGTCCTTTGCAGAAACCTGCACAATGCCGTTTGCATCTATATCAAACGTCACCTCTATCTGCGGCACACCTGCCGGAGCCGGCTTGATGCCCTTTAGCCTGAAGTTTCCAATCAGCTTATTGTCCCTTGCAAACTGCCTCTCACCCTGCAGTACCTTTATATCCACAGAGGTCTGGAAGCTTCCTGCAGTTGTAAAAATCTGGCTGTATCTCGTAGGAATAGTCGTATTTCTGTCAATAATTTTGGTTGAGACACCACCGACCGTCTCAATTCCGAGTGAAAGCGGTGTGACATCCATCAGTATAATCTCTGCCGCACTGCTGCCTGCGACAATTGCTCCCGAGCTTGCCACCCTGTACTGCTGCACCGAGTGCCACGCACTCGTCAGGATTCAGGTTGTGTGAAGGCTCTTTTCCTGTAATTCTTCTGACCTCCTCAACAACAGCCGGCACACGTGTAGAGCCTCCTACCAACAGCACCATTCCAAGCTCTGCTGCGGAAATCCCCGCATCTGAAAGTGCCTGATTTACCGGAATGGCCGTTCTCTCCACCAGATCCTTTGTTATCTCATTAAACTCAGCCCTTGTGAGGTTCATCTCCATGTGGACCGGCTGTCCCTTTACAGTGGTGATAAACGGCAGGTTGATAGTGGTTGAGGATGAGGATGAAAGCACCTTTTTTGCCTTCTCAGCCTCCTCCCTGACACGCTGCATAGCAGTATTATCCTTTCTCAGATCCACATTCTGCTGTCTGTAAAACTCTGTAACAAGATAATTCGTGATTCTCTCATCAAAATCATCTCCACCCAGATGATTATCACCGGCTGTGGCAAGCACTTCTATCAGATTGTCCCCTATTTCGATAACAGACACATCGAAGGTTCCTCCTCCGAGGTCGTAGACAAGAATTTTCTGCTGCTGTCCGTGGTCCAGTCCGTATGCGAGTGCCGCAGAGGTTGGCTCATTTATGATTCGAAGCACATTAAGACCCGCAATCCTTCCTGCATCCTTAGTTGCCTGCCTCTGCGCATCCGAAAAATATGCAGGAACTGTGATTACAGCATCTGTCACTGCCTCACCAATATAGTCCTCTGCATCCTTTTTCAGCTTTCTGAGAATCATAGAAGAAATCTCAGGAGCTGAATACAGCTTTCCGTCCACTTTTGCCCTGAAATCGCTTCCCATCTGTCTCTTTATTGAGAAAAATGTCCTGTCCACATTGACTGCTGCCTGCCTCTTTGCAGCCTCGCCAACCAGTCGCTCTCCATTCTTTGTAAAAGCCACTACAGACGGAGTTGTTCTCTGACCCTCGCTGTTAGTTATGACTACCGGCTGATGTGTTCAATACTGCCACACAGCTGTTTGTTGTTCCTAAATCTATACCTATAACCTTGCCCATTTTATGCCTCACTGTTTTTTTATTTAAGTCTCATAAATAATTGATTTTTTTTTGACTTACTATTTCATCCTAATACTACTTTAAGCTTGGAAAATTCACTCGTCAAGGCATGAGGCTGTTATTTCAGAGAATGTTTATACTTTTAATTTTTATATCACAACATAACAACAAAGGCACCGCCGAAGCAGTGCCTTTGTTGATTAGTTTATAGGTTGGATTAAATGATAATTGAGGATTGCTTATTCACTTACTTTCTTTTTGAGTAATCCGAGTAATCCACATGCAATGAAAGATCCGATTACTAATGCAACAAGATACATTAACGGATTTCCGATTGTAGGAACTACGAAGATTCCTCCGTGAGGTGCCATGAGTGTACATCCAAATGCCATTGAAAGTCCACCTGCCACTGCTGAACCGACTACACATGCCGGAAGGACATGAAGCGGATCAGATGCTGCAAAAGGGATGGCTCCCTCTGTGATAAATGATAATCCCATGATAAAGTTTGTAGGTCCTGCCTTTCTCTCATCTGCTGTGAACTTGTTCTTGAAGAAGATTGTTGCAAGAGCGATTGCGATTGGTGGAACCATACCGCCAATCATAACTGCTGCCATGATATTGTAGTTTCCGGCAGCGATTGAAGCTGTACCAAATACATAAGCGGCTTTGTTTACAGGGCCACCCATATCTACTGACATCATTCCTCCGAGAAGTACTCCGAGCACTACTGCGCTTGCACCGTTAAGTCCATTAAGACCATTGTTGATAGCTGTATTTAAAGCTCCGATTGGAGGCTCAACTACAAACTGCATTATAACGCCTACCAGGAATATACCAAGCAGCGGATAAAGCAGAACCGGCTTCATACCATCAAGACTCTCCGGAAGTCTAGAAAATACCTTCTTTAAGAGAAGCACAATATATCCTGCTACGAAACCTGCTACAAGTGCTCCAAGGAAGCCTGATGTACCGTTTGCTGCGATTGAACCGCCTACAAAACCAACTGCAAGACCCGGACGGTCAGCAATACTCATAGCGATAAAGCCTGCAAGAATTGGAAGCATAAATCCAAATGCTGTTCCACCGATTCCCTTAAACATTGCTGCGGCCTGTGTAATAGTACCGAAATTTGCTCTCTGGTCAGCCGGCAGTGAATTAAGGTCAACACTGAATCCATCGATAAGGAATGCGATTGCGATAAGAATACCACCACCAACTACGAATGGAAGCATATGTGAAACACCATTCATAAGGTGCTTGTAAATCTGATGTCCAACGCTCTCCTTTCCACCAACTGATGAATGTGAAGCCTCTTTTTTACCTGATGCCTTAAATACAGGAGCATCACCGGAAGCAATTCTCTTTATGAGCTCTTCTGCCTTATTGATTCCGTCAGAAACCTGACACTCAATAACCTTCTTTCCGTCAAAGCGTCTGTAGGTACATTTGTATCACAGGCAACGATAACACCTGCAGCCTTTGCGATTTCATCATCTGTGAGCACATTTTTGGCTCCGCCTGAGCCTCTTGTCTCAACCTTTACCTGATATCCAAGCTCCTTGGCTTTTTTTTTCTCGATAGCCTCAGCAGCCATATAAGTATGGGCAATTCCTGTAGGACAGGCTGTAACTGCAACGATAAATACATCGTCCTTCTTCACCTCAACAGGCTCTTTAGCCTTTGCCTCTTTGGCAGCCTCTTTCTCATCCTTTGCTTTTTCAGCGCTATCGATGATATTTAAAAACTCATCAACTGAACCGGCATTGATAAGAGAATTTGTAAACTGCTCGTCCATCAGCATAACAGAGAGCTTGCTAAGCACCTGAAGATGCACATTATCCTCTGTGTTTGGTGCAGCGATAAGGAAAATAATCTTTGCAGGTGTACCGTCGAGTGATTCAAAGTCAACCCCATCCTTTACAACCATTGCTGCAAGACCTGCTTTAGTAACGGCATCAGACTTACAATGAGGAATTGCTATACCCATTCCAATTCCTGTTGTGCCTTCCTCCTCTCTTGCAAAAAAACACCCTTGCGATACTTCTCCACATCGGCTATTTTGCCACTTTTTGCCATCAAATCAATACACTGATTCAATGCTTCGGTTTTTCCGGCAGGCGTACCATTTAAATTGATACTCTCAGCTGCCAATAAATCCCTGATTGTCATATATCATTCCTCCTAATATAATATATTAATTTTATTTATATCAACCTTTTGATACCGTTTGTTTAATTGGAAGCATTCTCCCATTTTTCTATAAGCGCTTCAACCTCAGGCTTTGTAGCAAGCTCCTCAGAAAATGCACTTGCACTTCCTGTACATACTCCATAAATAAATGCCTGCTTATAATCATTTGATTTGAGGTATCCGTAAACAAATCCGGCTACCATCGAATCACCTGCTCCTACAGAGTTTTTGAGCTTTCCTTTAGGTGCATTTGCCTTAAACTCCTGTCCATCCTCGGTCACAAGCACTGCTCCGTCGCCTGCCATTGAAACAAGCACGTTTCTTGCGCCCTGCTCCTGAAGCTTCTTTGCATACTTTATCACATCGTCCTTGTCTGTAATCTCAACCCCCGAATATCTCACCGAGCTCATGATTGTTTGGCTTAATGAGGAACGGCTTATATGGAAGCACGTTTGTGAGCAGATTTCTTGTCGCATCAACCACGATATTTATTCCGCGGCCCTCAAGATGCTTCATAATATCCATATACATTGATGAAGGCATTACATCAGGAATACTTCCTGCTAGCACAAGCACATCAGACTCCTTTAAGCAGTCTAGCTTCTCATAAAGCTTTTTAATGTTATCCTCAGTGATTACCGGTCCCTGACCATTAATCTCGGATTCCTCATTTGAGCGAAGCTTCACATTGATACGTGAAATACCATCCTCCACCTCTATAAAATCAGTATCAACACCTTTTTTTTTTGAGAAGTCTTTTAATTTCATTTCCTGTAAAACCCGCTGTAAAACCAAGTGAAGTATTGCTCATACCAAGATTCTTAAGAACCATGGAAACATTGATGCCCTTACCACCTGCAAAAATCTTCTCTCCAGTCGTTCTATTGACTACTCCTGTCTTAAAATCTGTTACATCAACAATATAATCTAATGATGGATTAAAAGTAACTGTGTAAATCATGTTAGACCTCCTTAATATTTTTGTATTTCTTATAGTTGTCATTGCTTAGTGCATTTGTAACAATTACAGCATCCTCAAAATCAGCAAACTTGATACTTGATACCTGTGAAAACTTACTGTCATCCGCAAGAATGTATTTCTCCTTGCTATTCTCCATGGATTTCTTTTTTAACCATGGCCTCCTTTATCTCCGGAGTCGTAAATCCATTCTTCACAGTAATTCCGTTGGTTCCCCAGAAGCCCTTCGTAAAATTGTATTTATCGAGCGTCACAACGGCCTCATCTCCAATAGCCTCAGTAGTAGACTTGAACTCGCCACCCAGAATATATACTGTATATCCCCTATCGGAAATTCTCTTGGCATTAGTCAGAGAGTTTGTAACAAAAACCACATTCTTTGCAGTAATATAATCAATCATGACTGCTGTTGTAGTACCGGCATCTATATAAACAAAATCATTATCCACAATAAGTGATGCCGCATATCTGGCAATCTGTTCCTTTTCGTTGCGATTCTGCTTAAGCCTGTTGATAACCTTCTCATCCTGAGTATGGATATTCGTATTATTGGCAATCGCACCACCATGTACCTTGGTGAGATACCCCTTCTTGTCCATTGCAACCAGATCACGTCTGATTGTTGACTCGGATGTATCAAGCTCATCCATAAGCTGCTGAACAGTCACACTTCCCATCGAATCTAATATATCGAGTATTTTTTTACATCTATCTTCCGCCAGCATCTAATCACCCCTGTTTTCAAATTGCTCAAAGACTATCATTTATCTTTTATATTCAATTATTTTCCTTTTTTATTAAAATCAATAATCATCTAACTTGTAGTATTATTATATTTTCAAAATCAGTCATTGTCAATCATAATCAGTCATTTATATTCACAAATAATCACCATGAAAATTGTTAAAATTATATAAGGTCAAATTTCAAATTGTGTAATATATGCAAAAGTAATATTCTAATTTTGTGCAGAATATACTACATAAATCTTTATTACTTGCCTAATTGCTAATTTTAGTATCTTTTCTATTACTAGTTTATAATCTAAAATATAGTTCAAATTAACTAATTTTAATTTAGTCACTATCAAATTTGACTGTTTTTGACTGTTTTAAATCTAAATGCATTGTAATTCATAATTCATCATGCTAGAATATGTTCATTATGGTACATATTTTATGATTAAAGGGTCAAAAGGTATCATCAATGAGTTTATATTTTGTTATTTCACACCATTTTAAATAATTTATGTACCATCACAGCTACATACTTTAAGTTAAAAAGGAGGATTTCACATGAAACAGCTTAATTGGGCAACACTCGGCTGCGGCGTAATAGCTAATGAGCTCGGGCATGCTCTCTCAAAGGAAGGACGCACTCTTTATTCAGTTGCCAACAGAACTCATGAAAAGGCCGTAGCTTTTGCACAAAAATATGGCATTTCAAAGGTATATGACAACATTGATGACGTCTTTTATGATCCTGATGTGGATATCATTTACATCTCCACTCCACACAATACTCACATCAATTATCTAAGAAAAGCCCTTTCTAATGGAAAGCATGTACTCTGTGAAAAATCTATTACTTTAAATATCGCAGAGCTCGATGAAGCCGTCTCACTGGCCAAAGAAAATAACGTTATTCTTGCTGAAGCCATGACTATATATCATATGCCTGTTTATAAAAAGCTAAACGAAATAATTGCAAGTGGACAACTCGGCAGGCTAAATTTAATTCAGGTCAATTTTGGAAGCTACAAGGATTACAATATGACAAACCGATTTTTCAGTCGTAAGCTTGCCGGAGGAGCATTGCTTGATATTGGAGTTTACTCACTTTCTCTTATCCGCTGGTTCTTCAAGGAAACACCAACACAAGTATCGTCACAGGTTAAATATGCACCAACCGGTGTTGATGAACAGGCAGGTATTCTGCTTATGAACGATGCTGCCGAGATGGCAACTGTCACATTATCTCTACATTCCAAGCAGCCTAAACGCGCTACACTATCTTTTGACAAAGCATATGTGGAAATCTTTGAGTATCCAAGAGGAATGGAGGCAACTATTACATACACAGAGGATGGTCATAAAGAAGTAATTGATGCAGGTGATACATCAGATGCACTGTATTACGAAGTATGTGATATGGAAAAAGCTGTAAGCTCAGCATCATCCGATGAAATAGAAAACCTCATTCACAGTCAGTATACATATGATGTCATGAAAATCATGTCTGATATAAGAACCGAATGGGATATGAAATATCCAGAAGAGGAATAATAATAATACAACAACTATTCAAAAAGGATAAGAGTTGTAAAAAAGAGAAATATAATTCTGTTTATCAGGCTTATATTTCTCTTTATTAATTTAGTGTAGCATCCTGAAAAGTAATATAGAAAATCTAAAAATAACGAAATCTTTGCAACACATATTACGTATATCAAATAAAATTCACAATATATTTTATTTGCAAATTATATAAAATAAAGACCACATCATAAACTGATGCAGTCCTTTTTAAGAGAGGTGACAGCCGGATTTGAACCGGCGATGACGGTGTTGCAGACCGGGGCCTTACCACTTGGCTATGTCACCATATATTATACTAAAAAACTCCCCGAGTAGGGCTCGAACCTACAACAACTCGGTTAACAGCCGAGTGCTCTACCATTGAGCTATCGAGGATTATTAAGGTTTGTACCTTCAAAACTTCATACAAATCCGATTTGTTTTTCTCCGTTATTAACCAGATTAAGCCCTCGACCTATTAGTAACAGTCAGCTCCACATGTTGCCATGCTTCCACCTCTGCCCTATCTACCTTGTAGTCTTCAAGGGGTCTTACTCCCGAAGGAGGGATATCTCATCTTGAGGGGGGCTTCACGCTTAGATGCCTTCAGCGTTTATCCCTTCCAGACTTGGCTACTCTGCCATGCCGTTGGTCGACAACAGATACACCAGTGGTCCGTCCATCCCGGTCCTCTCGTACTAAGGACAGCTCCTCTCAAATATCCTCCGCCCGCGCCGGATAGGGACCGAACTGTCTCACGACGTTCTGAACCCAGCTCGCGTACCGCTTTAATGGGCGAACAGCCCAACCCTTGGGACCTGCTACAGCCCCAGGATGCGATGAGCCGACATCGAGGTGCCAAACCACTCCGTCGATGTGAACTCTTGGGAGTGATAAGCCTGTTATCCCCAGGGTAGCTTTTATCCGTTGAGCGATGGCAATCCCACTTTATACCACCGGATCACTAAGTCCTACTTTCGTACCTGCTCGAACCGTCGCTCTCGCAGTCAAGCTCCCTTCTGCCTTTGCACTCTTTGGATGGTTTCCAACCATCCTGAGGGAACCTTTGAGCGCCTCCGATACCCTTTCGGAGGCGACCGCCCCAGTCAAACTCCCCGCCTGACATTGTCCCATTGCCAGTTCATGGCAACTGGTTAGAAACCCAGTACTACAGGGGTGGTATCCCAACAGCGACTCCGGACAGACTGGCGTCCATCCTTCTCCGTCTCCCACCTATCCTGTACATGCATTACCGAATCCCAGTATCAAACTGGAGTAAAGCTCCATGGGGTCTTTCCGTCCTGGCGCAGGTAACCAGCATCTTCACTGGTACTTCAATTTCACCGGATGCATTGTCGAGACAGTGCTCAAATCATTACGCCTTTCGTGCGGGTCGGAACTTACCCGACAAGGAATTTCGCTACCTTAGGACCGTTATAGTTACGGCCGCCGTTTACTGGGGCTTAAATTCAAAGCTTCGCTTACGCTAACCTCTCCTCTTAACCTTCCAGCACCGGGCAGGCGTCAGCCCATATACCTCACCTTTCGGTTTCACATAGACCTGTGTTTTTGCTAAACAGTTGCTTGAGCCTATTCTCTGCGGCCTGCTTTCGCAGGCACCCCTTCTCCCGAAGTTACGGGGTCATTTTGCCGAGTTCCTTAACAATGCTTCTTCCGCCGGCCTTAGGATTCTCTCCTCATCCACCTGTGTCGGTTTACGGTACGGGCACACATGAAACAATAGCGGCTTTTCTCGGCACATGGCTCACACGCTTCGCTACTCTAATTCGCTCCACATCACGTCTTCGGATTATACGACGGATTTGCCTATCGTACACCTACCCCGCTTGTACCGGTCTTTCCATTCCCGGCCCGTGCTTTCCACATGCGTCCCTACAGTTCTGATAATGCGTGGTACAGGAATCTAAACCTGTTATCCATCGCTTACGTCTTGCGACCTGTGCTTAGGCCCCGACTTACCCAGAGCAGATCAGCTTTACTCTGGAAACCTTAGATATTCGGCCGAAAGGATTCCCACCTTTCTCTCGCTACTCATTCCGGCATTTCTCTCTTCTTATCCCCTCCACTGCTCCTTCCGGTACAGCTTCGTCGGTTTTAAGAATGCTCCTCTACCGCTCGCATTGCGAGTCCACGGCTTCGGTGTCGTGTTTCAGCCCCGGACATTTTCGGCGCAGGAACTCTCGACTAGTGAGCTGTTACGCACTCTTTGAATGTATGGCTGCTTCTGAGCCAACATCCTAGTTGTCTTCGAATTCCCACATCCTTTTCCACTTAACACGCACTTTGGGACCTTAGCCGGTGGTCTGGGCTCTTTTCCTTTTGACTGCCCAACTTATCTCGTGCAGTCTGACTCCCGATCATCATCTACATGGCATTCGGAGTTTGATATTCTTTGGTAAGCTTTGACGCCCCCGCGGAAATTCAGTGCTCTACCTCCATAAGACTAAATCGAGGCTAGCCCTAAAAAGCTATTTCGAGGAGAACCAGCTATCTCCGGGTTCGATTGGAATTTCTCCCCTATCCACACCTCATGCCCACCCTTTTCAACGGATGTGGCTTCGGTCCTCCATTGTCTTTTACGACAACTTCAACCTGGACATGGATAGATCACCCGGTTTCGGGTCTGCGTATACTGACTTAACGCCCTGTTAAGACTTGGTATCCCTTCGGCTCCGCACCTTAAGTGCTTAACCTTGCCAGTATCCGCAACTCGCCGGACCGTTCTACAAAAAAGTACGCGGTTGTTCGTATAAAGAACTTCCACAGCTTGTAAACACAGGGTTTCAGGTTCTCTTTCACTCCCCTCCCGGGGTCCTTTTTCACCTTTCCTTCACAGTACTATGCGCTATCGGTCACTAAGTAGTATTTAGGCTTACGGGGTGGTCCCCGCTTATTCCATCAAGGTTTCTCGTGTCTCGATGTACTCTGGATCCCGCTCAGTCAGCTCTCCTTTCGCTTACGGGGCTTTCACCCTCTCCGGCAGGCTTTCCCAAACCTTTCTGCTAGAATCGCTGAATCCTAAATGCGGTCCGAACCCCGGAGTGCACGCACTCCGGTTTGGCCTCTTTCCATTTCGCTCGCCGCTACTTTGGAAATCGATTTTTCTTTCTCTTCCTCCGGCTACTTAGATGTTTCAGTTCACCGGGTTCCCCTCCATACGTTATGGATTGGCGTATGGATGATACGAGTTCTTCGTACCGGGTTTCCCCATTCAGACATCTGCGGATCAAGGATTATTTGCATCTCCCCGCAGCTTTTCGCAGCTTATCACGTCTTTCTTCGGCTCTTAGTGCCAAGGCATCCACCCTGCGCTCTTTTTTGCTTAATCTCTTCGATGCATAGCGTTGCATCTTTAATAACTTAAAGAACTTTGTTGTTGTTCACAACTTGGTTTTGTTTCTCGGATGTCTTGATTGTTAGATATTCTTAAGAATAGAATATTTATTCATCAAATCATTTGTATGAAGTTTTTCAAGGTACACTACTGTGATTACCAGTTTTAGTTCTCACAGACTTTTTGACTGTTTTATCAGTCATTAGAAACCTTAACGTATTGAAATCTCTAATCACTGGTAAAACCAGCTATCTAAACAGCACTTCCCTGCTGAAGGTTAGCTCTTTCGAGCCTGTTCTATTTTGAAAGAAAATATGCTATGCTGTTCTTTATAAATCCGGCAGCCACCTACCTTCCCATACCGTTACCAGTATAGTATTATCGGCCGCTTCAGTCTTAACCATCGTGTTCGGGATGTGGACGGGTGTTTCCCAAAAGCGCATCGCCACCGGAAGTTTGAAAAAGCGCATCGCCACCGCAAGAAATATTCTGTTATCTATTGATAACTCAACAGTGAAAAACTCTCTACTCGATTTCCTTAGAAAGGAGGTGATCCAGCCGCACCTTCCGATACGGCTACCTTGTTACGACTTCACCCCAGTTATCGAGCCTGCCTTCGACAGCTCCTTCCTTTCGGTTAGGTCACTGACTTCGGGCATTCCCAACTCCCATGGTGTGACGGGCGGTGTGTACAAGACCCGGGAACGTATTCACCGCAGCATTCTGATCTGCGATTACTAGCGATTCCAGCTTCGTGTAGTCGGGTTGCAGACTACAGTCCGAACTGAGACGTTATTTTTGAGATTTGCTCGGCTTCACAGCTTTGCTTCCCTTTGTTTACGCCATTGTAGCACGTGTGTAGCCCAAGTCATAAGGGGCATGATGATTTGACGTCATCCCCGCCTTCCTCCAGGTTATCCCTGGCAGTCTCTCTAGAGTGCCCGGCCAATCCGCTGGCTACTAAAGATAAGGGTTGCGCTCGTTGCGGGACTTAACCCAACATCTCACGACACGAGCTGACGACAACCATGCACCACCTGTCACTCCTGCTCCGAAGAGAAGGTACGATTAAGTACCGGTCAGAAGGATGTCAAGACTTGGTAAGGTTCTTCGCGTTGCTTCGAATTAAACCACATGCTCCCGCTTGTGCGGGTCCCCGTCAATTCCTTTGAGTTTCATTCTTGCGAACGTACTCCCCAGGTGGAATACTTACTGCGTTTGCGACGGCACCGAGAAGCAATGCTTCCCAACACCTAGTATTCATCGTTTACGGCGTGGACTACCAGGGTATCTAATCCTGTTTGCTCCCCACGCTTTCGAGCCTCAGCGTCAGTTATCGTCCAGTAAGCCGCCTTCGCCACTGGTGTTCCTCCTAATATCTACGCATTTCACCGCTACACTAGGAATTCCACTTACCCCTCCGACACTCTAGTACGACAGTTTCAATGCAGTACCGGGGTTGAGCCCCGGGCTTTCACATCAGACTTGCCGCACCGCCTGCGCTCCCTTTACACCCAGTAAATCCGGATAACGCTTGCACCATACGTATTACCGCGGCTGCTGGCACGTATTTAGCCGGTGCTTCTTAGTCAGGTACCGTCATTATCTTCCCTGCTGATAGAGCTTTACATACCGAAATACTTCTTCGCTCACGCGGCGTCGCTGCATCAGGCTTTCGCCCATTGTGCAATATTCCCCACTGCTGCCTCCCGTAGGAGTTTGGGCCGTGTCTCAGTCCCAATGTGGCCGTTCACCCTCTCAGGCCGGCTATGGATCGTCGCCTTGGTGGGCCGTTACCTCACCAACTAGCTAATCCAACGCGGGTCCATCTTATACCACCGGAGTTTTTCACACTGCATCATGCGATGCTGTGCGCTTATGCGGTATTAGCAGTCGTTTCCAACTGTTATCCCCCTGTACAAGGCAGGTTACCCACGCGTTACTCACCCGTCCGCCACTCAGTCACAAAATAATCAATCCCGAAGGAAATCAAATAGAGTGCTTCGTTCGACTTGCATGTGTTAAGCACGCCGCCAGCGTTCATCCTGAGCCAGGATCAAACTCTCATGTTCTCAAAAAAGTTGATCTCAGTCAAGTTAAACTTTGTCCATTCTTGTTGCTGTTGTAGGTCCGGCTGAGCCAATTGGACGTCCATCTCTGGCCGGTGATGGTCCCATATAGTAGATTGTCGAATCCTTTATATCTATTGGCAGTTCTTCTTTACGGTCCAGCGCCTCTATCATTCTTTTTTTGTGTGCAGCATCTCTTGCCACATACATTTCACCTGTTATGTATACATAGTCTCCTGATCTCAGGTCTTTTGTTATTTTCTGTGTGATTGGAGTTGTTATATGTTTTTCCATTTTTTTTCTCCTGATTCTTTTATTTTTACTGTATATTTATTTTTCCAGCATAATATAAGCTGTAACAATTATAGCTTTTTTTAATTACAGTTCACTATTTCACTGTAGCTGTAACAATTAAAATTGCCACTTTCTTCCTTCTTCTATGCAATAATTCTTTACAATTCCTTCACTACATGGCGGTTTACATGACAGCAAATATTTACCGCAACCGGCAATCCTGCAATGTGGGTTGGATATGTGTTTATGTTTACTGCGAGGGCAGTAGTGCTTCCGCCGAGTCCTCCGGGCCCTATACCCAGATTATTAATTTTTTCAAGCATCTCTTTTTCAAGCTCTGCCACATACTCTATGTCTGAATGTGCGCCTGCTTCTCTTGTCAGCGCTTTTTTTGCCATTATTGCGCATTTTTCGAAGGTTCCACCGACTCCGACTCCGACAACCATAGGAGGACATGCGTTTGGCCCTGCATCTGAAACTGCTGTCAGAATCGCATTTTTTACTCCCTCTATACCATCTGCAGGCTTTAACATAAATACACGACTCGTGTTCTCGCTTCCAAAGCCCTTTGGTGCAAAGGTTATTTTGACCTTGTCGCCGGAAACTATTGAGTAATGGATGACTGCAGGTGTGTTGTCCTTTGTATTTTCCCTGATGAGCGGATCCTTTACCACTGATTTTCTCAGATAGCCGTCTGTGTAGCCCTGTCTGACTCCTTCATTTATGGCATCCTCCAATACGCCTCCCGTAAAATGGACATCCTGGCCTATTTCTATGAAAAAAACTGCCATTCCGGTATCCTGACATATCGGTATCATATCCTCGCCTGCTATTTTTAAGTTTTCCTGTAGCTGGTTTAATATTTTTTTTACCTAAAGGTGATTCTTCATTTGCTGTTGCAGCTTTAAGTGCCTTGTCCATGTCCGGCGAAAGAAAATGATTTGCCTGTATGCACATTTCCTTTACTGCAGCTGTTATTTCTGAAACGTTTATTTCCCTGATCATTTCTTTTCCTCTCTTTTTATTCTCTGTATTTTTATTCTCTGTATTTTTAAATTCTGAATAATTACCTGTTCTTCTATACACCTGACCGGCTCCTTTTATCCACAATTCAATATTATTTTTTGTGTTTTTGTGGATAAACATATTTATTTTTTTGTATCATGTTTATTTATTACTATTCAAAGTCTCTGAAAACGCAAATATGATGCATAGTGCTTGCATGTAAACATTTTTTCGCAATAAGGCTCGAATAGTATCACCACATTCGCAAAAAGCAGGATCTTATGACCCTGCTTTTATGAATTTAGTTATGCTTCTGTGTTATTTTCGATAGCTTCAGCATGTGAATTATTATTTTCTTGTGAGTCTTCGTCACTATTTTCTGATTCGTCATCTCTCTTCCTTAGCTTCCTCAGGTGGCATGAGAGTCTTATCCTCTACTACCTTTGCGATGCTGGCTACGCTCACTCCTTCCTTTAGGTTGATGAGCTTGACACCTGTTGTGATTCGTCCAAGCACTGTTACATCACTTACCTGGATTCTGATGATAATTCCCTCTGTTGTGATAAGCATGAGCTCGTCATCGTTTTCAACTGATTTGACTCCTACGAGATTGCCTGATTTTTCTGTAATCTTGTAGCATTTTACTCCCTTACCGCCACGGTTTTGTGTGGTAAATTCGTCAATTCGTGTACGTTTTCCAAGGCCGTTTGATGATACTAAAAGCACTGCCTCACCCATTGATGCGGTCTGCATTGCGATTATTACATCATTTGGTGCAAGATTCATTCCGATAACACCCATGGTTGTACGGCCTGTTGAGCGCACATCTGTCTCCTTGAATCTGATACACTGTCCGAATTTGGTGAAGAGCAAAATATCCTCTGAATTGTCTGTGACCTTGACCTCTATGAGTTTGTCGTCCTCGCGCAGATTGATTGCTGCAAGTCCGTTCTTTCGGATATTCTCATAATCCTTTATTGGTGTTTTCTTGACTATTCCGTTTCTTGTAGCCATGAACAGATACTTGTCATCCTCGTATTCTTTGATTGGAATCATGGCTGTTATTTTCTCGTCAGGCTGAAGCGGTATGAGATTGATGATGGCTGTGCCTCTTGATGTGCGGCTTGCCTCAGGTATCTCATATGCCTTGATTCTGTATACTCTTCCTGTATTTGTGAAAAACATCAGGTAGTGGTGTGATGTGGTCATGAGCATCTCGACGATATAATCATCCTCGATTGTCTCCATTCCCTTTATTCCCTTGCCACCGCGGTGCTGAGCCTTGAAATTGTCAGTGCTCATGCGCTTTATGTAGCCTACCTTTGTCATTGTTATGACTGTGTTTGTCTCAGGAATGAGATCCTCCATCGACATATCATACTCGTCATAGCCTATTTCTGTCTTTCTGTCGTCGCCGTATTTATCTGCAATTGCGATGATTTCCTCCCTGATTACTCCAAGAAGCTTTTTCTCATCGGCAAGAATTGCCTTTAACTGCGCAATCTGAGCCATGAGCTCCTTATACTCAGCCTCGAGCTTTTCTCTTTCCAGACCTGTCAGAGCCCTAAGACGCATATCAACAATTGCCTGTGACTGCTCATCAGTCAGGCCAAATCTCTCCATCAATCTGGTCTTTGCCTGCTGTGTAGTCTGGCTTGAGCGGATAATACTTATTACCTCGTCTATGTTGTCCTGGGCAATAATGAGACCCTCTACAATATGTGCCCTGGCCTCTGCCTTGTCGAGATCAAACTTTGTACGTCTGGTCACTACATCCTTCTGGTGGATGAGATAGTAATTGAGCAGATCGTATAGATTTAATACCTTTGGCTCTCCGTTTACGAGTGCAAGGTTTATCACTCCAAACGTATCCTGGAGCTGTGTATGCTTGAAAAGCAGATTTAAAACTACACTCGGATTCACATCACGGCGGAGCTCTACCACGATTCTCATTCCCTCACGGCTTGTCTCGTCGCGGAGGTCTGTTATTCCATCTATCTTTTTGTCCTTATGAAGCTCAGCTATTTTCTCAATAAGACGAGCTTTGTTTACGTTGTATGGCAGCTCTGTCACTACAATTCTGTTTTTGCCGTTTTCCATCGGCTCGATATTGGTGACAGCACGGACTCTTATTTTGCCGCGGCCTGTTCTGTAAGCCTCTTTGATGCCACTTGTTCCGAGAATTATGCCGCCTGTAGGGAAATCCGGTCCCTTTACCACATCGATAAGCTCATCAATTGTGGTTTCTTTGTCCTCGATATCGTTGTCGATAAGGCGCAGTACGGCATTTACCACTTCACGCAAATTGTGAGGTGGGATATTGGTTGCCATACCTACCGCAATTCCTGTAGTTCCGTTTACTAAAAGGTTTGGATATCTTGATGGAAGCACTGTCGGCTCTTTTTCTGTCTCATCAAAGTTTGGCTCAAAATCTACTGTATTTTTGCCGATATCCTTGATTAATTCAAGAGAAATCTTTGAGAGTCTTGCCTCTGTGTATCGCATGGCGGCGGCTCCGTCTCCATCGACTGAACCAAAGTTTCCATGACCGTCCACGAGTGTGTATCTCATAGACCAGTCCTGTGCCATATTTACGAGTGCTCCATAGATTGAGCTGTCTCCGTGTGGGTGGTATTTACCCATTGTATCACCGACAATACGCGCACATTTTCTATGTGGCTTGTCAGGTGTATTTCCGAGCTCGACCATAGAGTAGAGTACTCGCCTCTGAACAGGCTTTAATCCGTCCCTGACATCAGGGAGGGCACGGCTTGCAATAACGCTCATAGCATAATCTATGTAGGATGTCTCCATTGTTTTTTTCAAATCGACCTGCTGTATCTGGTCAAAAATTTTGTCGTCCACTTAAATTACTCCTCCCTGCTAGATGTCAAGATTTGTTACATACTTGGCATTAGCTTCAATAAATTCTTTTCTTGGCTCTACTTTATCACCCATCAGTGTGGTAAATGTCACATCAAGCTCAGATGAATTTTCTCCGTCTATCATGACCTGTTTCAAAATTCTGTGATCAGGATCCATTGTTGTCTCCCAAAGCTGATCAGCATCCATCTCGCCAAGTCCCTTGTATCGCTGAATCTTGTTATTATTGTCACGGCCTATGTCATTTAAAATCTGCTTGAGCTCATCATCATCGTAGGCATACCATACACCCTTGTTTTTCTCCACCTTGTAAAGTGGCGGTGTAGCCAGGTATACATGTCCCTCCTTGATCAGATCAGGCATGAATCTGTAGAGAAAGGTGAGCATGAGAGTAGCGATGTGAGCACCGTCTACATCGGCATCTGTCATGATGATTATCTTGTCATAACGCAGCTTTGTTATATCAAAATCCTCATGGATTCCTGTTCCGAATGCTGTAATCATGGCTCTGATTTCTGCATTGTCATATATACGGTCAAGTCTTGCCTTTTCAACATTCAGTATCTTGCCTCGCAGAGGTAAAATTGCCTGTGTAGCACGGCTTCTTGCTGTCTTTGCAGAACCGCCGGCTGAATCTCCCTCGACTATAAAAATTTCACAGTTTTTAGGATCCTTGTCTGAGCAGTCAGCCAGCTTGCCCGGCGGCAGAGTACCTCCATCGAGAGAGGTCTTTCTTCTGGTCAGGTCTCTTGCTTTTCTTGCGGCCTCTCTGGCTCTTTGTGCTAAAAGTGATTTCTCACAGATATTTTTGGCTACATCAGGATTCTGCTCGAGGAAATATGTGAGCTTTTCCGATACAACTGCATCTACGGCTCCTCTGGCCTCACTGTTTCCAAGCTTCTGCTTTGTCTGTCCCTCGAACTGAGGCTCCTCAATCTTGATACTGATGATTGCTGTAAGTCCCTCACGAATATCATCACCTGTCAGGGCCGGATCTGAATCCTTAAGTATCTTTTTCTCACGCGCATAGGCATTGAAAGTCTTTGTCAGGGCATTTCTAAAGCCTGCGAGATGAGTACCTCCCTCAGGTGTGATTACATTGTTTACAAAGCTGAAGGTTGAATCGTTAAACGAATCATTGTGCTGCAATGCAACCTCAACATAAACACCGTTTTGTGTTCCCTCGCAGTAGATTACCTCATCATAGAGAGCCTCCTTGCCACGGTTAAGGTACTCGACGAACTCTTTGATTCCGCCCTCATAGTGGAATACATGATTGTGATGACTGTTCTCACGCACATCCTTTCAAAGTAATCTTAAGTCCCTTTGTGAGGAAGGCTGTCTCTCTGAGACGCTGCTTTAAGGTATCGTAATCATACACTGTCTCCTCAAAAATCTCCGGATCAGGCAAAAATGTACCTTTGTACCGTGAAGCGACTCGTCACACTGTCCAACAATCTTTACGGTATCGTCGGTTTTGCCGCGCTTGTAGCTTTGTCTGTAAATATTTCCGTCCTTGTAGACTTCAACTGTCAGCCATGTGGAAAGAGCATTTACTACAGATGCACCAACTCCGTGCAGACCGCCTGATACCTTATAGCCTCCACCGCCGAATTTACCACCTGCGTGAAGCACTGTAAAAAAACGACCTCAAGTGCTGATTTTTTTGCTTTATGATTGGTTCCGACCGGGATTCCTCTTCCATCATCCTGTACTGTTATGGAATTGTCTTCCTCGATTGTTACCTCAATATTTTTACAATAACCGGCTAAGGCCTCATCAACTGCATTGTCCACTATCTCGTAAACCAGATGATGAAGTCCTCTCGAAGAAGACGTACTGCCGATATACATACCCGGTCTTTTTTTTCTGACTGCCTCAAGACCCTCAAGTATCTGAATCTGGTCAGCTCCGTATTCCTGATTGTTCTGCTGTATTTCTTTACTCATCAATAACCTCCACCTGGCCCTTCACGACATGAAAGACCTTGTCCACCTGAAATCTATTTTTTACAAATTCATCAAGTCCCGTACAAGTGATAATAGTCTGTGTATCACTTAAGCTGTTGAGCAGATAATTCTGCCTGTTGCCATCCAGCTCTGAAAGCACATCATCCAGTAAAAGCACGGGAGTGCTGTTTATATTTTTCTTTACAAGACTAATCTCAGAAAGCTTGAGTGAGAGAGCAGACGTCCTCTGCTGACCCTGCGAGCCGTATTTTCTGATATCCACACCGTCCACTGAAAAAAGCATATCGTCCCTGTGCGGTCCGACAGTTGTCTGGCACAGCTTCAAAGTCCCTGCTTCTTGCCTTAAGCAGCTCGTCCTCGAAAAAAAAATATCATCAATGCTTGGCTCATATTTGAGTATAAGCTTCTCCCTGCCTCCTGAAATATTGCTGTGAATGTCCTGTATTATCTCATTTAGCTCATTAACAAACTCGCGCCGCTTTTTTTTTATAACATGCCTGCCATACTCAAGAAGCTGCATATCCCATACCTGAAGTGTATCAATCAAATCAGGTCTGTAAGCTATATCCTTTAACAGTCTGTTTCGCTGAACTAATGTCTTATTATACTTACTCAGGTTAGACAAATATATTTTGTCAAGCTGGCAAAGCTCCAAATCTATAAATCTGCGTCTCTCGGCAGGACCGTTTTTGATAATATTGAGATCCTCAGGAGAAAAAACACAATATTCAGAATACCAAACAGCTCACTCGCTTTTTTGATCGGCATTTTATTGATGGCCACACCCTTTGCACCGTTTTTACGCAGATGCATGTCAATCCGGTATTCCTTGTCATTTTTTTCGACAATTGTCCTGATATGTGCCTCATCCTCGCCAAACCGGATCATTTCCTTGTCCTTGCTTCCCTTATGGGACTTTGTAGTGCCGCTTAAATATGCAGCCTCAAGTATATTGGTCTTGCCCTGGGCATTATCGCCGTAGATTATGTTGGTTTCACTGTCAAAGCTGATATCCAGTTTTTCGTAATTTCTGAAATTACTCAGTTGGATTGACTTAATAATCATTATTTAACAACCTTAACTGTTTCGCCGTCATATGAGAAAACATCTCCGTCGTGAAGCTTTTTTCCTCTCTGAAGCTCAGTCTCACCGTTTACAGTCACCTGACCATCCTGAATAACAATTTTTGCCTCAACTCCCGAGCTCACAAGGTTGGCCTTTTTAAGAGCCTGTCCCAGCTTAATGAACTCATCCTGTTCTCTTATAGAAATCTGTTTCATAAAATCTCCTAGTTTGCTGCTGTATTAAAATTTACCGGAAGAATGAGGTAAATAAACTTGCCCTCATCATCCTTAATGAAGCATGGTGCCTTTGGATTGACCATGTATAAATTAACCTCCTCCTCATCGATAACACGAAGTGCATCTATGAAGAACTTAGGATTAAAGCCTATCATAATATCTTTTCCGTCTTTGTCGATATCGATGTCCTCATTCATGGAACCGATAAATGAATTGATGCGAAGCTCCATATTGCCATCTGTGATATTCATGATAATAGGCTTCTTATCTCCCTCCTTGACAAGAAGAGTAGCACGGTCTATACAGTCAAGAAGCTCACGCTTATTGATGCGAACCTTAGTGTCGTAGTCAGATGAAAGCATCTGGTCAATCTTGAAATACTCACCCTCGATAAGACGTGAAACAACAGTAGTATTTTCAAATTCAAAAACAATATGATTGTTAGTGATATAGATAACCACATCCTCATCCGCTGAACCCGGAATAATCTTGCTTATTTCCTGCAGAGTCTTGCCGGGAACAACAACCTTCTTGCTGTCATAGTGATTTTTCATCTCGATATATCTGATAGATATTCTGTGTCCGTCAAGAGAAACAACTCGAAGCTTATTCTCCTCAATCTCAAAAAGCTCACCTGTCATCAGCTTATTGTTGTCATTGTCAGCAATTGAAAAAATTGTCTGTCTGATAACCTCTTTAAGGGTAAACTGTGAGAGGACAATAGACTCATTTCTCTCAACATATGGTATGTAAGAAAAATCATCACCTGATTTTCCGATGATATTGAACTTGGCCTTTTCACATGATATGACGGTCTTGAAGGAAGCATCTGTCTCAATTGTTACATCATTGTCAGGAAGCTTTCTCACTATTTCTGAAAAAATCTTGGCGTCAAGAGCGATAATTCCTCTCTCTTCGATAGTTCCGTCTATTATTGTTTCTATTCCAAGTTCCATATCGTTAGCCATAAGCTTAATCTCGTTTGCGGATGCATCAATAAGTATGCACTCGAGTATTGCCATTGTAGTACGTGTAGGTACTGCCTTCGATACGATATTAACACCTTTCAGTAAATTTGCTTTTGAACAAATAAGTTTCATTTAGAAAAACTCCTTCCTGCGCGTATATATAAATATTTAAAAGATATTCGTAATATTCTTCTTAGGGGCTGTTAAAAAGTTTAAAACCCCTTCAAAGCCTTTAAAGACAAGCCTTTAAGCGGCTTGATAACTTGCTTAAAAACCTGTTGAAGTAAAAATGATAAAAATTGATAACTTTTTATTCACTTTCCTTCAACCTGTCATTAACATGCTCATGTGGAAATAAAAGCAAGGTTATAACCAAATTATTAACATGCAAATGAGCACATATATAAATAGGTAGAAACTAATTTGGATTAATCTTTTTCTTGATAGTTTCTATGAGAGTACGTGTACTGTCATTCTCCTCGTAATCCTTGGTGACTTTCTTGATGCCGTGGATGATAGTAGAGTGGTCTCTGCCGCCCAAAAGCTGGCCGATTACATCAAGTGAATCAGAGGTCATGGTCTTGCAGAGGTACATGGCAATCTGCCTTGGACGTGCAATCTCGCTGCTTCTGGTCTTTGAAATCATCTGGTCTACAGAGATGTGGAAATGCTCTGAAACTACTTCAATGATGAGCTGTGCAGTGATTTCCCTTGGCTTGTCCGGCGTGATGATATTGGAAAGCTCTCTCTCAGCGATATCCATAGTGATGTGAGTATGCTCGAGATTGTGGAAGGCTAAAAGTTTGTTTAAGGCTCCCTCAAGCTCACGGATGTTGGAGCTGATGTTTGAAGCAATGTAGTTTAAGATATCATCATCTATATCAAAATTGTCAGTTTCAGCTTTCTTACGGAGGATAGCCATTCTCGTCTCATAGTCAGGAGTACCGATATCAGCCATCAGTCCCCACTCGAAACGGGAACGGATGCGCTCCTCGAGAGTCTCCATCTCCTTAGGCGGCTTATCAGAGGTAAGGATAATCTGCTTGCCCTGTGTCTGCAGTGTGTTGAAGGTGTGGAAAAACTCCTCCTGAGTACTTTCCTTTCCTATGATGAATTGGATATCATCAATCATGAGCACATCTACAGTCCTGTATTTGTCACGGAACTTTGTCATGGCAGAAGAATTACCGTTACGGATAGATTCGATAACCTCGTTGGTAAACTCTTCAGAAGTAACATAAAGCACCTTGGTATCAGGATTCTGGTCAATGATGAAATGACCTATTGAATGCATAAGATGAGTCTTGCCAAGTCCCGGACCACCATATATATATAGCGGATTGTATGCTTCACCCGGGCTTTCTGCCACTGCAAGAGAAGCAGAATGGGCAAACCTGTTATTATTACCTACGACAAAGGTGTCAAATGTATAGTTAGGGTTTAAGTTTGAGTGATCCCCCTTTACAGGAGTCTGTGGCTCAAGCTGAGGGGTATCGTTGTTTTTAAACTTAAGGCTCTGAGCCTGATCCGGTAAAATAAACTGGATATCATACTCGATACCTGTCACCTCACCTATAGCTACCTTAAGAGGAAGATAATATTTTTTGTTGATATAGCTGAGCCCCATCTGCTCAGACGGAACGAGAATATACAGTGTATTGTCGTCTATGGCGAACACCTCAAGCGGTTTTATCCACGTATTAAAGGAAACGTCTGTCAGACCATGCTCTTCCTTGACCATCTGTAGTATTTCATTCCACTTTTCCATTACTTTATCCATCAAAGTTCTCCATTATTTAACATATAAAAAGAGTATATTATGGGAATGTTCTCCACAATCCCATACATACTATATAGTACACTATTTTTGGCATTTAGGCAATGTAAAAAGATTTACAAAAATGCTTTATTAACATTTTTCAACCACAATTATACAAAGTTACCAACATGTTATTCACATATTGTGGATAACTTTTTGATATCTTGATAACTTTCCACAATATGTTGGTCACAACAGGTGGTTTATATCAAAATATAGATGGTTATCAAGAATTACTATATATATAGAAGAAACTCGTTTTCCACATTTTTATTGTGGAATGTAAACCGAAATAAAAAAATATATGTAGAAAATTAAAGAAAATTGAGAAAATCCTTGACACAACAGGAATTTTTGTTATAATTATACCGATGTTTTTTAACGTAAAGGAGGTGGATATATATGAAGATGACATTCCAACCTAAGAAGAGACAGAGAGCAAAAGTTCATGGATTCAGACAGAGAATGAAAACTGCTGGCGGAAGAAAAGTAATCGCAGCCAGAAGATTAAAAGGAAGAAAAAAATTATCAGCATAGGCCACAATTTTTGTGGTCTTTTCTTCATTTTTGATTGTTTTTAGAAGGACAGCGTCAAATGAAATTTTCAGATTCGTTGAAAAAAAAAAACAAGGATTTTCAGAATGTATATAACGGTGTATCGTTTGTTAACAGATACCTCGTTATGTATGTTCTGAAAAATAACACAGAAAATAATCGTATAGGTATATCAGTTAGCAAAAAAGTTGGAAATAGTGTTATTAGACATCATATTACTCGTCTCGTGAGAGAGAGCTACAGACTACATGAGGACATGTTCGATAGTGGTTTGGACATCGTAGTCATCGCAAGAGTTGCAGCGCGGCATGTTGGGTTATAAGGAAATAGAAAGTGCTGTTTTACATCTTGGAGGTCTTCACAGGATTATTAAGAAACAAAATATTTGAATAATGAAAAAGAAGATGGAATCGTTTTGAAAAGTATCTTAATATTTTTGATTAAATTTTATAGGAAGTATATTTCCCCGATGAAATCAACGAAATGCCCATATTGTCCGACCTGTTCGGAGTATGGTTTGCAGGCTGTACAAAAGTACGGTGCCATAAAGGGTGGTCTGCTTGCGGCATGGAGGATATTGAGATGTAATCCTTTTTCAAAGGGTGGGTATGATCCGGTTCCATAGCAGCAATGGAGGTTTTTATGTCGGACATTTTATTAACCGCATATCCAGGCTCTATTCTTGGACCAATTGCCAAGCTTCTCGGTATCCTGATGGATTGGATATACAGTGGTATATCTAATATTACAGGTGGAAGAGTTGAGAGCGTTGTACTAAGTATTGTAATTATTACGATTATAATCTACATGTGTCTGTTGCCACTGACTATTAAGCAGCAGAAGTTTTCAAAATTATCACAGAAAATGCAGCCTGAAATGCAGGCAATTCAGGCAAAATATAAAAATAAAAAGGACCAGGCCTCAATGATGGCCATGCAGGAGGAGACACAGCTTTTATACCAGAAGTACGGTATTTCTCCGATGGGAAGCTGTGTGCAGATGCTTATACAGATGCCTATTCTGTTTGCTCTGTATCGTGTGTTCTACAATATTCCTGCTTATCTGAGCGGAGTTAAGAGCTCTTTTACAGGGCTTGTTGATTCAATTCAGCAGACAAGCGGATATCAGAATACACTTGTCAGTCTGATGGAAAAGTATAATGTTGTTACATCAAGCGGTCTTAACGCTTCAAATGCGGCTTCAAAGCTTGCCGATGCAAGTGGTGATACTTTAAGCAATTATATCATTGATATCCTTTATAAGCTTCCTTCAAAGGGCTGGGATGCTCTTATGGACGGTAAGTTTTTTGATGGTATCCAGAGCGCAGTTGAGAAGACGCACGATGCGTTACTTCATTTCAACTACTTTTTGGGACTGAATATCTCAGATACACCTTGGTATATCATAAAGAGCAACTTTACGGACAAGCCTGATAAGTGGTTACTTTTTGTAATACTTGCACTGCTTATTCCTGTACTGTCATATCTGACACAGATGCTTAATATCAAGCTCATGCCACAGGCTACAAACGGCAATGATCAGGTGGCAAATCAGATGAAGATGATGAATCTCATGATGCCGCTTATGTCATTTGTTTATCTGCTTTCACAGTTCCTGTAGGTCTTGGTATTTACTGGATCTGCTCTGCACTTGTAAGAGGTATCCAGCAGTTCTTCGTCAACAGACATATAGAGAATCTTGATCTTGAGGCTGTTATGGCAAAGAACGAGGAAAAGGCAAAGAAGAAGAGAGAAAAAATGGGGCTGTCTGAGGATTATATAAAGAAGGCAGCTCAGATTAAGACAAAGTCAATTGACAATAAGGCAAACGTATCTGTATCAGCAGGCACAGAGGAGAAGCTGGCAAAGGCCGCTGAGTACAAGGCTAATGCAAAGGCAGGCTCACTTGCTTCAAAGGCTAATATGGTTAAAGAGTTTAATGAACGCAATTCACGCAAATAGGGGGAGAAAATAGTGGAATACATTGAAGTATCTGCAAAAACAATTGACGATGCTTTGACAGAGGCATCTATTAAACTTGGAACAACAAGCGATAAGCTAGAGTATGAGGTAATTGATAAGGGAAGCAATGGTTTCCTTGGAATTGGCAGCCGTGATGCTGTTATCAAGGTTAAAAAGGCCGAGGCAAGTGTTGAGGATGAGATTCGCGAATTCCTTGACAGTGTGTTTAAGGCAATGAAGCTTGAGGTTACTATTGATATCAAAGTGGATGAGGACAACAGAAATGTTGATGTTGAGCTTAACGGACCGGAGATGGGCGTTTTAATCGGCAAGAGAGGTCAGACTCTCGATTCACTCCAGTACCTTACAAATCTTGCTATCAATAAGCAGTCTGAGAATTACTACAGAGTAAAGATTGATACCGAGGATTACAGAAAGAGAAGAAGAGAGACACTTGAGAATCTTGCCAAGAATATTTCATTTAAGGTTAAGCGTACAAAGAGACCTGTTTCTCTTGAGCCGATGAATCCTTTTGAGAGAAGAGTGATTCATTCTGCACTTCAGAATGATAGATTTGTTGAAACACACAGCGAGGGGATGAGCCTTACAGACATGTTGTTGTGACACTTAAGAAATAATAGATATAAATCATTAAAAGGGTATCTGGTTTCAGGTATCCTTTTTGAATATATATTATCTTAGAATTTTTGAGGAATTTCATATGCAAAATGATACAATAGCGGCTATTGCCACAGCTATGTCTCCGTCCGGAATAGGAATTATCAGGATAAGCGGAGATGATGCACTTTCGGTAATAGACAGGATTTATAAAAGTAAGAATAATAAAAAAGAAAATAAGCGCCTGTCAGTCACATACCATTCATTATGGTTTTATATATGACGGCGATGAGAAAATAGATGAGGTTATGGTGCTTTTGATGAAAGCTCCAAATACATACACTAGGGAGGACACTGTGGAGATAGACTGCCACGGTGGTGTGTATGTGATGAAGAGAGTGCTTGAAGCAGTAATCAAAAACGGAGCAAGACCGGCAGAGCCCGGAGAGTTTACTAAAAGGGCATTTTTAAACGGCAGGATTGATTTATCCCAGGCAGAATCTGTCATAGATGTAATAAATTCAAAAAATGATTTTGCGCTAAAAAGCTCTTTAAGCCAGCTAGGCGGAGCCGTGCTTGGAAGCATCAGGCAGATAAGAGAGCAGCTTTTGCATGAGATTGCATTTATTGAGTCGGCACTTGACGACCCTGAACATATTTCTCTGGATGGTTATCCACAAAAACTACGTGCAATTGTGGATAACGAGTATGTGGAGATAGATAGTCTGTTAAAAACTTCAGATAATGGAAGGATTCTGAAGGAAGGAATAAACACCGTAATCATTGGAAAGCCAAATGCCGGAAAGTCATCGCTTTTAAATGTGCTTGTAGGAAGTGACAGGGCAATTGTCACGGATATAGCCGGAACCACGAGAGATGTGCTTGAGGAACAGATTAATATTGGTGGAATCACCTTAAATCTCGTTGATACTGCAGGCATCAGAAGCACTGAGGATGTTGTTGAAAAAATTGGTGTGAAAAAGGCTATGGAGCATGCCAATGGAGCTGATTTAATCATATATGTAGTTGATTCGTCCGTTGCACTTGATGATAATGATTATGATATTATCAATTTTATTAAAGATAAAAAGGCTGTCATTTTACTAAATAAGTCGGATCTGGCTTCAAAGGTGTCTGCAGATGATATAAAAAAGCTTGTGGATAAAACGGTTATTTCGGTTTCTGCAAAGGAAAGCTCGGGAATAGATGAACTTTCTGATACAATAAAGGAAATGTTTTTTGATGGACAGGTCTCATTCAATGATGAGATTTATATCACAAATATCAGGCATAAAAAACTATTGTCAGATGCTAAGGAAAGTCTTAAGCTTGTTATGAACAGTATTGATGATGATATGCCGGAGGATTTTTATTCGATTGATTTGATGAGTGCGTATGAGTCACTCGGACTCATAATCGGAGAATCGGTTGAGGATGATCTGATGGATGAGATATTCAGTAAATTTTGTATGGGAAAGTAGGCAGTTATGTGCAGTAAGTTTGTTGAAGAAAATTATGATGTTGTTGTAGTTGGTGCAGGACATGCGGGATGTGAGGCAGCACTTGCGTGTGCCAGGCTTGGACTTGAGACTATTGTTTTCACGGTAAGCGTGGACAGTATAGCGCTCATGCCGTGTAATCCGAATATCGGTGGAAGCTCGAAGGGGCATCTCGTCAGGGAGATTGATGCACTCGGCGGCGAGATGGGAAAAAACATTGACAAGACCTTTATCCAGTCAAAGATGCTAAATGCATCGAAGGGTCCTGCGGTGCATTCGCTGCGGGCGCAGGCAGATAAAGCGGAATATAGTATGGAAATGAGAAAAACCCTTCAAAATACCGACCATCTGACCATCAGACAGGGTGAGGTTTCTGAGATTGTTACCGATGAGAATAATAATATAGTCGGTGCAAAAACTACTTCGGGAGCTTTATATCATTGTAAGGCGATTGTGCTGTGCACCGGTACATATTTAAGAGCCAGATGCTTAACCGGCGAGATGATCACTCATACAGGTCCGAATGGACTTTTGGCAGCCAACCATCTGACTCAGTCGCTCATAGATCACGGAATTGAGATGCGCAGATTCAAAACAGGAACTCCAGCGCGTGTAGATAAGAGAAGTCTTGATTTTTCCAAGATGGAGGAACAGTTCGGTGACGAGAGGGTAGTGCCGTTTTCATTTACAACTGATCCTGAAAGTGTGCAGATTGATCAGGTTTCATGCTGGCTTACATATACGAATAGTAAGACCCATGAGATTATCAGAAACAATCTCGACCGTTCACCGATTTATGCAGGCATCATAGAGGGAACAGGTCCTAGATATTGTCCTTCAATAGAGGATAAGGTGGTTAAGTTTGCTGAAAAGGAAAGACATCAGATATTTATTGAGCCGGAGGGACTTAATACAAACGAGATGTATGTCGGAGGTATGTCTTCGTCTATGCCTGAGGATGTGCAGTATGAGATGTACCGCACCCTTCCGGGACTTGAAAATGTGAAGATAGTAAGAGATGCTTATGCCATAGAGTACGACTGTATCAATGCAAACCAGCTATATGCATCGCTCGAGTTTAAGAAAATACATGGTCTGTTCAGTGGTGGACAGTTCAACGGTTCGTCCGGATATGAGGAGGCTGCATGTCAGGGACTTATCGCCGGCATTAATGCAGCAATGAAGATACTTGGCAAAAAGCCATTGATACTTGACAGGTCAGAAGCGTACATAGGTGTGTTGATAGACGATCTGGTCACTAAGAAAAATAGAGAACCTTACCGCATGATGACTTCTAGAGCGGAATATCGTCTCCTTTTAAGACAGGACAATGCAGATTTGCGTCTCACCGAGAAGGGATACGAGGTTGGTCTGATTTCAAAGGAAAGATATGACTATGTATGTAAAAAAAGAAAGAGCTTATTGACAAAGAAATAGAGAGAGTGTCGCATGTAAATATCGGTGCAAGACCTGATGTACAGGAGATTCTGAAGAAATACAACAGCATAGAGCTAAGCAACGGAACCACACTTGAGGAGCTTATCAGAAGACCTGAGCTGGATTATGACAAGCTCGCTCCGATAGATCCCGACAGACCTAAGTTATCTGATGACACAAGAGAACAGATTAATATTCTTATTAAGTACGCAGGGTATATTTCAAGACAGATCAAGCAGGTCTCTCATTTTAAGAAGCTTAGAAAAAACTGTTACCTACTGATTTTGATTATAATACTATTTCGGGTCTTGAGAATTGAAGCACAGCAGAAGCTGAATGAATTTCAGCCGCTTAGTATAGGTCAGGCATCCAGAATTTCAGGTGTCACACCGGCTGATATATCGGTTTTACTTGTATTTCTGGAACAATTAAAATACTCAAATCCTGATTTATTTTCTAGATTAAACCCGGATAATACAAGCGCTGAGCAATAATAATGGAGAATAAAATATGAAATATGATTTCACACACTTCACTGATGAATTATCAAAAATTAAATGTACATTAAATAATTCACAATTAGAGCAATTTGAGCTATATTATGACATGCTTATCGAAAAAACAAGGTTATGAACCTTACTGCCATCACAGATTTCGACGAGGTAATAGAGAAACACTTCCTTGATAGCTTGTTTTTGTGCCACACATTAGATTTAAACGCGGAAAAAATATCATTGATGTCGGAACCGGAGCTGGATTTCCCGGTATTCCTCTTAAGATAGCTTTTCCTCAGCTTAAGATTACTTTATTAGATTCACTTAATAAGAGAGTTGGATTTTTAAATGAAGTTATTGAAGCGCTTGAGCTTAAGGATATTGAAGCAGTTCATGGCAGGGCAGAGGATTTTTTGCCAGGGATAAGGAACACAGGGCAGCTTATGATATTTGTGTATCGAGAGCAGTTGCAAATCTGTCTACTCTTTCAGAATACTGTCTGCCGTTTGTGAAAATGGGAGGCTGCTTTGTGTCATATAAATCAGGTGAGTGCGAGAGCGAGGTGGCAGATGCAAAGTCGGCCATTTATCTGTTGGGAGGAAAGCTGAATAAAATAGAGCAGTTTGGCTACTCGGATAATCATCGCTCTTTTGTCATAATTGATAAGGTTATGAATACGAGCAATAAGTATCCGAGAAAAGCCGGACTGCCTTCAAAGAAACCGTTGTAAAAAACCGTTATATTTGTTGAAGAATAGTTATAGGCGGTGCCTTTATTTTAGATTAAAGTATAGAATTAGTTAGTAACAATTTTTTTTAATAATTGAAGCTGTCTTCTCCGGTAACTCTAACTGAGGATAAAGCTTTGCATTTGCAATATGGATGATGTCGCATTTACTGTTTAGCTTATGGTAATTGTTGATAACATCCATATTATTTTTTATTCCTGTTGAAGCTATAATTGATACATCCTTGTCCAGGTTCTTGAGAGCGGGCGCAATATTAGTATTGATGTAGTTTGATAAAATGCTTGAGTAAAGATATTTGCCGCGGCTTTGTCCTTTATGTGCGGACTCATAGTATGCATCCTTCATCTTATCTGATATGAGCTGGCCTCTTGAAATAAATTTATTTCTGAAGAGTAAATCTACTTTGATAGGGCTCATAAGCTTATTGTATATAAATGTACCTATGATTGGCAGATTAATTATGTTCTGCTTAAATTTTGTGTTCTTGTCAGGTATGCATTTAAGCTGTTGTAATGATACAGGGTTTATAAGTATGATTTTATTAAATAAATCCTTTGACAGAGCATTTGCCATGATTACAGGAGCTGTTGACAGATTGGTTGCAGCTACGTTAACAGGCTTTCCGATTACGTCATTTACAAAGGCTGTGATAATCTGTACATACATGTAGCTTGTATATTGGATGGAAGGCTTGTCCGAGCGGCCACATCCAAGCAAATCAATAGTGTATACGGTATTGTTCTTTGCAAGCTTTTTAGCTACCTTTGCCCATTCTTCACCGGATGCTCCGGAGTCGGTGTCGTGTATTAAAAGTATTGGCTTACCGGTGCCGGTTTTTGTATAAAAGATATTTCCTTCTTTCCATTTGTAGTAGTGGCCATTGTCTACTTTGAGTGCATTTTTTCTTTCGGCATTAGAGTCTACAACTCTGTTGTATATATGCATTCCGGCAATCACTGCAGATGTGAGAAAAAGCAGATTTTTTGTACTTTTTTTCATATTATAACCTCCTTGTTTTTATCTGAAAAATTTGATATATTGATTTTGTATTCTTATAACTATATTATAACAAAAAAGAAGTTTTATACAATTATTTTTTATAATTGCTTTTAAATATAGTAAAAATGATATATAATTATCCGTAGATAAATTAATTATACAAACAAATGTTCGATAATTATGGTTAAAAATATTTAGAGAAAACAAGAGATGAATTTTATGACAGCAAGTATGCGCTTATAGAAAAACTTACTGCCGCTGAGAATCATTTTAAAGAAAATATCAAGATTATCCAGATGCTTGAGGGAAAATCCGATGAAAGCTTTGAGGCTTTTACCCCTCGTGAAATCAATTCATATAATAAGAGCAAAGCTAAGGAACTTAAGGAAGAACAGAAGCTGATTGAGCCTCAGATAAAGTCTTTACACAAACAGATATCTGATATTGATTGTAAGATTGATGAAATCAACAGTGTTATCAGAGTGTATAATTCTGATGAGACAACTAATGAAGTAGAAATTTCAGAGGTCATATCTGATGTTATCAACGAAGAGGATAGTGATGCTTTTAAGAGGGTGATTTTACAGACTGTGGAGAGTGAGAGACAGCGTATCGCCCGTGATTTGCACGATTCTACTGTACAGAGTCTGACATCACTCACTCACAAGACAGAGCTTTGTCTTAAACTTATGGATGTTGACCCTATCAGGTGCCGGCTTGAGCTCACGTCTCAGGGAAAGATACTGAAGGATATTATCAATGAGCTTCGAAATATGATTTATAATCTAAGACCTATGTCATTTGATGATATTGGATTTAATATTACTGTTGAGCGTGCGCTTGATAAGCTTCGCAATTCAAATAATATAAGATGCAATTTCAAGACATCCGGTGATGAGTACATGGTAGACAGTCTTGTATCACTAACCTTACTCAGGGTCATTCAGGAGGCTTGCAGTAATTCTATCAAGCATGGTCATGCCAAAGAAATTAATGTTTCATTAAAGTATGAACCAAAATCACTTACTTTGACAATAAAGGATGATGGAGATGGTTTTGACACATCTGCTATTCCTGAGTTTACAAGAGAAGATAATTCAGGTTTTGGATTATCTATGATGAAGGAAAGAATTTATCTTCTTTCCGGTAAAATATCTATTTCATCAAGACCCGGTGAGGGGTGCATAGTTAAGGTAATTATACCTGTAAATAAGGAGGATTAAATTATGGCTATTAATATTATGATTACAGATGATCATTCTATGATCAGAGAAGGACTAAAAAATCTGCTGGAGCTTGACGGTGATATAAAGGTTATTGCTGAGGCAGAGATGGTGAGGATTGTCTTGATAAATTAAAGACATTCAGACCAGATGTATTACTTTTGGATATCAATATGCCAAAGATGAATGGTCTTGAGGTATTAAAAGCATTAAAGGACAGAAAAGTCTAAGGTAAAGGTACTTGTTCTTACTGTTCACAATGAGACAGAATATCTTATGAAGGCTGTAGATATCGGAATCAATGGATATGTACTGAAGGATTCTGAGTCTGCTGAGCTTAAAAAGGCTATTTTCACTATTGCTGATGGTGAGACTTATATCCAGCCTAGTCTTATTCCTGCTCTAAATTCTAAGATGATTCAGAAAAAATGAGGATGAGCTTAAGATAGATGCCCTTACTAAGAGAGAGATGGAAGTACTTAAAGAGATGTCTGTTGGTAAGTTTAACAGAGATATTGCTAAGGAAATGAAGATTAGTGAGAGAACTGTTAAGAATCATATTTCAAGTATTTTCAAGAAGCTTGAGGTTACTGATCGTACTCAGGCCGCGGTATTTGCAATCCGTAACAACATTATTCAGATTATGTAATATACGATTTTATATTTTATTGGAAATTTATTAGAGGAATGTTTCACGTGAAACATTCCTTTTTGATTATTTAATATAGTTTATTGACAGTAATACGGAATCCGTCATACATATACATTCCACACTCGTTTTACTCCGCAACTAAGAGTATGTAAGAAATCACATATGGGTTGAGACAGTAGTACGCAACCGTCCATATTCGCCATCGTGGCTCAGTATGGACTCGCTCGTACATCCGTGTACGAGCGTTGCTATGCATAGAAGTGATTTCAAACATACTCTAAGTTACTGCGTAGACTCGTTTGAAATGTATACGTATGACGGATTCCTTAAATTGTGGATGCACTATTATATATATGGTATTATAGTATTAAATTTATGATTATATGATCTGAATATATACATGCTTTAATATTTATTAATTCAACATCAAATAATAAATATAAAAGTATATAGCATTCACGTGAAACATTTATTTATTTATATAATATATGATTTAATTTATAGGAATATTTTAGTTTAATGATAGTAGTCCGAATGTGACATAAATATACATTCCGCACTTATTTTACTCCGCAACTAAGAGTATGTAAGAAATCACATATAGGGTGAGACAATAATACGCCACCGTCCATATTCGCGATCGTGGCTCAGTATGGACTCGCTCGTATATCCGTGTAAGAGCGTTGCTATGTGTTGAAGTGATTTCAAACATACTCTAAGTTGCTGCGTAGATTTGCGTTTGGAATGCATAGGTATGCCGGATTCCTTGAATTGTGGATTTATTATACATATATATGGCATTATAGTGTTAAACTTATGATAATATTATCTAAATATACATAATTTATTACTGCATGATTTAAGATAAAATATCAATTATAGATGATATAGCAAAATGTTTCACGTGAAACATTCATTTATTTATATAATATATGATTTAATTTTTAGTATATTTTAGTTTATTGACAGTAGTACGGAATCCGTCATACATATACATTTCGCATTCGTTTTACTCCACAACTAATAGTATGTAAGAAATCACATATAGGTTGAGAAAGCAGTACGCCACCGCTGATATTAGCTATCGTGGCTCAGTATGGACTCGCTCGTACATCCGTTTACGAGCGCTGCTATGTATAGAAGTGATTTCAAACATACTCTAAGTTACTGCGTAGACTCGTTTGGAATGTATATGTATGCCAGATTCCTTAGGTTGTGGATGAGCTTTAAATATAATATAGTATAGTACTTATAAAAAATAAATAAAGTGTGAATTTATATTGTATAGGTTAATATTTTACGTTTTAAATTATATGATTGTGTATAATCAATTATTATGTAATTTGATTGTATAGAATTAAATAAAATATTAATTGATAAATATAAGTATTAAATGATAAAATGAGAATGTTTCACGTGAAACGTTTAAGTGATATAATGAGTAAATACGAGAAAACTACGTTTTGATAATTAGACTGACTAAAAATTTTAAATATGGGATATAGAAGGTGACATAATTTGTATTAATAAAAATATTTAAAGTCCAAGAGCAGAATTAATAAACAATGGCTGATATATTTCCAAATCAATTGAAAATCATAATACTGTAACAGAAAATTGAAGGATAAAACAATAATAGATTGTTGTGGTTGTGCTATTTGTCAGCAAAAAAAATGTGTTCAAGACGATGATATGAATGAAAATATGATGAAATGTATAAAGCAGATGTAATTGTTTTACAGAACCTGGCCCTCTTTGATGAAAAAAAGAATGATTGACAGAAGCAATTGAAGATTATATATTTTTATTTATGATTCGGAGAAAAAGAGACAAATGTACAAACCATGATTAAGTGTTTCAGACAGTATATATTCGTTTTTCGGAGAAAATGGAAGTGAAGAGGGCGGCATTGTATTTCAAGAAAAACAGAGGATGTGTGAAAACAATGTATGATATATTAAATAAAGTATATGAAATGGGAAAAGTGTATAGTTACACTTAATAAAAAAATGAACAGATAAATGATTTTTTGAAAAATATTTACTTATATAATGGAATTTTATAGCATTATACAGTTAAGAGTGATATAATAATTTAAGTATGTAAGATTTCAATTTACAATTTTAGAAATATGATGATGTAGAAGAGTTTGTTGTTCTCAAGATGACTTTGAATAGTTATTATAAAACAATTATGACATATAGAATATGGCATGTAAAATGTAGAATATAAAATATAAAATATAAAATATAGAATATAACATATAGCATCAGAATTTTAAGTAAATTGCGAAAGGATTTATAATGGGAAGAATTATAGCAGTTGCAAATCAAAAGGGTGGGGTTGGAAAGACCACTACTTCTATCAATTTGGCAGCATGCCTGGCTGAAAAAAAAAAGAAAAAGGTGCTGGCAATTGATTTGGACCCGCAGGGTAATATGACAAGCGGCCTTGGTGTAAATAAGGACGAAGTTGAGAATACGGTATACAATCTCATGCTTGATGAGTGTTCAATTGCAGAGAGTATTGAAAATACGGTGGTGGACAATTTATATGTTATTCCATCTAATGTAAATCTGGCCGGAGCAGAGATTGAGCTTTTGGGCATAAATGATAAGGAATATATATTAAAGAGTGCAGTTGATTACATAAAAGATGACTATGATTTTATTATTATAGATTGTCCTCCTTCACTTAACATGCTGACAGTCAATGCAATGACTACTGCAGATACAGTTCTTGTTCCTATTCAGTGTGAATATTATGCCTTGGAGGGACTTAGTCAGCTGATTCATACAATCAATCTGGTGCAGGAGAGACTTAATCCAGAGCTGCAGATTGAGGGAGTTGTTTTCACCATGTATGATGTCAGGACAAATCTGTCAAATCAGGTTGTAGAGACGGTAAAAGATCTGGATACAAAGATTTACAATACAATGATTCCAAGAAATATCAGATTAGCAGAGGCACCATCATATGGTATTCCGATAAATATGTATGACAGTAAATCGGCCGGAGCAGAAAGCTACAGAAATCTGGCAAAGGAAATAATAGCAAGAAAGGATATTTAAGAAAGTATGGCGGCAAAAAAAAGGATTGGGTAAGGGACTTGATTCATTAATTACAGACAAGGTATCAAAGCCGGTAAAACCAAAAAGAGCAATCATGCAGCGGATGCTGTAATGATAGATATTAATAAAGTAGAGCCTAACAGAGAACAGCCTAGAAAGAAATTTGATGAGGATGCACTTATAGAGTTATCAGAATCGATAAAACAGTTTGGCATTTTACAGCCTTTACTTTGCCAGGAAAGGGATGATTACTATGAAATCGTCGCAGGTGAGCGAAGATGGAGAGCTGCAAAGCTGGCAGGTCTAAAGGAAGTCCCTGTCATAATCAAAAAATTGACCAATCAGCAGATTATGGAAATCTCCCTTATAGAAAATATTCAGAGAGAGGATTTGAATCAATTGAGGAGGCTTTGGCATACAAGCGTCTGCTTGAAGAATTTAAACTGAAGCAGGATGAGGTAGCAGAGAGAGTATCAAAGAGCAGAACAGCAGTTACCAATTCAATGCGTTTACTCAAGCTCGATGAAAAGGTACAGCAGATGGTGATCGATGAAATGCTCACTACAGGCCATGCAAGAGCATTACTTGGTATAGAAGATCAGAATCAGCAGTATGTGGTAGCACAACAGATTTTCGACCAAAAGCTAAGTGTCAGGGATACAGAGAAGCTTGTTAAATCATTACAGAAGAACAAGAAAAAGACAAGGTCTGAAAAACCGGTTAATCCTCAGATGGAAGCAATCTACAGGGATCTTGAGGAAAAGCTTAAAAAGAATATGGGAACAAAGGTTCTAATCAACAGGAAAAATGAAAATTCCGGAAAGATAGAAATAGAATATTATTCTCATGATGAACTGGATAGAATAGTAAACATGCTCAATTCAGTCCAAAATCAATAGAAATAATTAGATAGTATTTAGATTTTGTATATTTAATGAAAAAAATAATAAAATCATACAGAAAATGAGACAAAGAGACTATTTAAATTTTATGCAAAATATACGACAATATAGATAGGAGTAAAAAAAAATGATTTCTGAATATTTAGGATTCGATTCCGACTACATTATATTAGGATTGGCGGGAGTGGTAATTATTCTGCTCATCCTCATAATCACAAATATGGTGCAGATCGGTAAGCTCAAAAAAAAAAGATACAAAGTGTTTATGAGTGGAAAAACTGCAAAGTCATTGGAGGACACAATTATCAAGAGACTTGACGAGGTAGATGAACTTGTTGCAGCAAACTCATCAATCAAAAAAGAATATAGAAGAATTATTTGATAATATGAAGTGTTCATACCAGAAGGTAGGACTTGTGAAGTATGATGCATTCAATGAGATGGGCGGAAAGCTAAGCTTTTCACTTGCCATGTTAAATGGAAAGGATGATGGCTTTGTACTCAATGCCGTTCACAGTCGTGAGGGCTGCTATACATACATCAAGGAGATTGTTGGCGGAAATTCCATTATTGTTTTAGCAGATGAAGAACAGGAAGCGTTGAATATGGCCAAGGAGGCAAATATGCCTGCAGAAAAATAACAATGGGGTGTTTTAGTTTATGAGGATAAAAGCAGTCAGCAGCTTAGTTGGCGGTGAAGTACTTGCGGAACCAATACTAACAGAAAAAATGATATTTTAATACCAAATGGCACAAGGATTAAGCCTGATTATGTGCACTTGGAATAGAATTATAGATGTCATTTATATCATGATGGCAAATCCTTAAAGGAATTTGAAATAATGAACAAATGATATTGTCCATGATATAAATGATATGCCATATCGCAAATGATATTGTCGACGTGCCATTGTTGATATATAAAAAGAGCGTAATTCGGACTTATATGAGCACACAGTCATGGTGACACTTTTATCAGTACTTGTTGCAAGAAAGCTAAAGCTTGACGAAAAGCGAAAGTATAACATAGCGGTGGGATGTTTATTACATGACATCGGGCTGCGTTTTATTGTCACACGATATAAAAACAGGGATTTTTCCAATGCAAATCCTGCGGAGCTTTTTGAATATAAAAAGCATACCATTTTAGGATATTCGGCATTGGATGAGGAAAGCTGGATAGCGCCAATATCAATGAAGATGGTTTTATCACATCATGAAAATATGGCAGGCACAGGTTTTCCTATGAAGCAAAAAAGAATAAAGAACTGGAATGTAGAATAATTCAGGCATGTGATGCGTTTGATTCGCTGATAAGCGGTATGGAGTGTAAGCGCATTTGTGTGCAGGAAGCCATAAATCAGATAAAGGAAAATGATGGCGGCAGATATGATAACAAAATTATTAAGTGCCTGCTATCATCAATAGCCAGATATCCTGTCGGTACAACAGTAAAGACCAATGCTGAAGAAGAGGGAGTAGTAGTTTCCCAGACAGTAGATCCGGAGAATCCTATTATCATGATTTTTGGAAATGAAAATAATGGCAAATTGATGCTTCACAACAGACTGAATCTCATGCTTGATAAAAACATTTCAATTCTTCAGGTAATTTAAAGAAAAGAGAAATAAGTAATGCACCAATTCCTCAGAGCAATAGGATTTTCAGATATAACAAAGAAACAGTTAAACGAGGTAATTAACAATATAATTGATAAGCCGGAAAAATTAAAGGTAACAAAGGATTCCGAGGGCAATGAATTTGCCGAGCTGTCATGTGATGTGGCACCCAATATGGGAATTACAGTCAGAGGAATATACAATGACGATGATAGCTTTGACATAGATTATTACTATCCGTATTTCACGGGAAGCGAAAAGACTACAAATGAGATAATAGATATCGAAAAGCACTCAGAGAAGGAATCATATGCAGGCGTATGTGATGACCCTAATCTCGGCGTAACACTTATATTTTATCTGCAGAATGTGTGTGATTATCTGTCAGAGAAGGCACACATAAACAGAGAGGTAAGGGCAAAGGGAGCAGTGCTTTCAGGACTATCAGTTGATGGCTGTATTTTGCTACCAATGAAACAAAAAAAGGCTAAAACATTAAATACAGTTGATTCAGACAAAAAAGATAGAAAGCAGCTGATTGCAGAGGCCAGGGATGGCGATGAGGGCGCTATGGAAAGCCTCACAATGGAAGATATAGATTTATACTCATCCATTACGAGAAGAATCCAAAACGAGGATATTCTTTCAATCGTAACAACATATTTCATGCCATATGGCATTGAAAGTGACCAGTACAGCGTGCTGGGAGATATTATTGAGTTAACAGAAGAAAAAAAAATATCATTACAAATGAAAAAATTTATTGCATAAAAGTGTCATGTAATGATATAATATTTAGCGTGTGTATAAACAAAAATGACCTCATCGGTGAGCCGATGGTTGGCAGACGTTCAAAAGGAAACATTTGGATGCAGGGTAGTATTTGTTTGTAATATACATTTGTTTTCATAGTTAAATGGATATAACAAGCGCCTCCTAAGCGCTAGTTGGGGGTTCGATTCCCCCTGAGAACAGTTGTTTGAAGCAGTAATGATTAAGAAAATAATCTTAGGAGTCAGTAGGTCTACTATTTATAATCGTTGTTGATGAAGTCGATTCGGAACTTCTGGCAAAAGTATTGGCTAATCCAGAGATGTGGGCATTTCTCAATTCACTGGCGAAGACGATGAAGTAATGAAAAACACGATTAAAATGCGGGATAAACACTGCTTCTAAAGAACATAATATGATTATGGAATAGAGAGAAAAACAGAAGGGAACTGAATTCATATGTTTACGCATGAGATGATAAAATCCTTTAATCAGTTGGAGATGGATGTGTATAATTACATCATCAGCAATGAAGAGAAAGTAGTATATATGAAAGTACGCGAGCTGGCAGAGGCGGTTCATGTTTCAACAACGACGATCCTTCGCTTTTGTAAAAAGGTAGGATGCGAGGGATATTCTGAATTCCGTTTGAAATTAAAACAGGAAGTCAGCAGCAGCAGAGAAAAGAAGAAAATCAATATGGATCTTACTGCGGTTAAAGATTTCTTTGAACGGTGCAGACACAGGCATTTGCTGAGAATATCCAGGAAGCTGTGAAGTTACTTACAAAGGCATCGTCAATTATATTTGTAGGTGTGGGGAATTCTTCTTTTATAGGAAAGTATGGGGCAAGATATTTTAATAATGTAGGCTGGTTTTCATTTGCTATTGATGATCCGTTCACGCCGGTATTTCGTGGAAAAGGTGAGAGAACAGCTACAATCGCATTGTCTGTATCAGGAGAGACGGAACAGACACTGATGTTGGCAGAAAAGTTGAAAAGAAGAGGGAGCAGCCTGATATCTATTACAAATAAGGCAAACTGTTCTTTGGCGAAGATGAGTGACTGCAATATAAATTATTATGTTTCAGAGTATAAATATAAACAAGACGAAGATTATGATCTGACATCCCAGATGGCAGTCGTTTTTATTTTGGAATTAATCGGAAGAGAATTGAAGGGCGTCCATAACGATACAGATGATCTGTTTTAAAATGATATGGAAGACTTATTTCATTAAGGTTGTAGAATGTAATGGTACGAATAGTAACCAGACAAGTAACAAAAAAAAACAGAATACACGAAAAAAAGTATCATAATATACAAAAAAGGAAAAGGAAAACAGTGCATTTTACACAATAAAGTAGAATGCCCTGTTTTTTTTTATGTAACAAATTCCGTCTATATGGAACAGAAACCAGAAACAGGAAAAAGTACTGACAAAACGAAAAATGCTTGTTATATTAGCACCATCAAAGCAAATGAGAAAGAAATAAGGGAGAAAACAATCATGGTAATTCGATTATTTTGTGCAGCAGGAATGTCAACCAGTCTTCTCGTAAAGAAGATGGAAGAGGCAGCAAAGGAAAAAGGAAAAGATGTTGATATCGTAGCATATCCATTTACAGAGATGGAACGCGTGATTGAAGGCGTGGATGTAGCACTGCTCGGACCACAGGTAGGATATCAGCTTGCCAGAGCAAAAGAGATCTGTGATCCAAAAAGGGGTTCCGGTAGATGTGATCCCAATGCAGGATTATGGAATGTGCAATGGAATGAATGTTTTGAAATTTGCATATAAGCTTGCGAAAAATAAATAAGAGAAAACAAAGATACACAATTTAAAGCAAAAAACAGAGCAAAGGGTAGTAGCAAATGAAAGAGAAATTTAACGAAAAAGTAATCCCTGTAATCCTTAAGTTTATTAATACAAAGGCAATACAGTCAATAAAAAATGGTATGGTGACTTCCATGTCTCCTCTGATCATCGGATCAATCTTCCTGATCCTGTCAAACTTTCCGGTAAAGGCAGTTGTCGATGTATTAGAGTCTACAGGAATCAAACCAGTATTAGATCAGGTATGTGGCGCAACATTCTCCATCAGTGCGTTGATTGCAGTTATCGGTATCAGCTATAGCTATGCGAAACTGGAAAATCAGGAACCACTCAACTGTGGAATTATTTCACTGGCAACATTCTTGATTCTGATGCCTTCGTCCATAACAACAGAAGGTGGAGAAGTTGTTAGTGGAATTATTAATAAGACATGGACAGCAGGACAGGGAATGATTGGAGCAATCATTGTCGGATTGATCGTACCGCCTATTTACTGTTGGTTCTTAAAGAAAAATATACGTATTAAAATGCCGGCCGGAGTTCCGGAAGGTGTAACAAATGCATTCTCAGCATTAATCCCGGCATTCGTAATCCTGACAGGGGCTGCAGTAATTCACGGTATCTGTTCTATTGGATTCAACACAACAGGTATGGAAATTATTTACAAAGTTGTTCAGACACCACTTCAGAAAATGACAGACTCCCTTGGTGGAGCAGTTCTGATGTGCTTTACAGGACCATTCCTGTGGTTCTTCGGAGTTCATGGTTCAACAGTAGTTGGTGGAATCATGACAGGACTATTACAGGCAAACAGCCTTGCAAATCAGGCTATTATTGACAGTGGTGTAGAACTTACAATAGCAAACGGAGGCCATATTGTAACACAGCAGTTTTATGATCAGTTTATCAATATAACAGGTGCAGGTATCACAATCGGACTTGTAATGTATATGTTCTTCTTTGCAAAATCAAAACAGTTGAAAGCACTTGGTAAATTGGGAATTATTCCGGCATTATTTGGAATCAATGAGCCAATTCTGTTTGGTGCTCCAGTCGTTATGAATCCAATGCTTGCAATTCCGTTTATTGGAATGCCTGTGATCGCATGTTTAATCCAGTATTTTGCACTGTATACAGGAATCTGCCCATTATATGGAGCAACACAGATCCCATGGACTTGTCCACCGATTATCTCAGGATTCCTTTTAGCAGGATGGAAAAGTGCTTTACTTCAGTTAGTGATCCTTTGTGTTTCATTCTTTGTTTATCTGCCATTCATTAAGAAGGTTGACAAGATGAATCTGGTTCAGGAGAAGAATCAGCCGGTAGAAGATGAGGATGAAGACTGGTAAAATCAGAATAAAAATAATAGCAGGATAGGAGAAAAAATGAACGAAAAATTTGAATTGTCATGTTTTCAGATCATCACATATGTAGGTACAGCAAGAACACATTTTATCAATGCGATCCATTGTGCGAAAGAAGGAAAATATGATGAGGCAGCAGAGCTGATTAAACAAGGAGATGAAGCCTTTTCACTTGGACACAACGTTCATGCAGATCTTTTGGCAATGGATGCAAATGGTGAAATTTCCAATGGATACATGCTTCTGATGCATGCAGAAGATCAGCTTATGAGTGCAGAAGCATTCCGCATTCTTGCAGATGAATTCATTACACTGTATAAGAGAATTGATGAGAAATAATCATCAAGATGTAATTGAATATAGAAACAGAAAAGTTGGGGGCAAAAGCCCCCAACGCTATTATACAAAGTAATTAAGACAACAGGAAGGAAATAACAATGGGATTTCGAAAAGATTTTCTCTGGGGTGGCGCAGTTGCTGCCCATCAGCTGGAGGGTGCCTATGATCGAGATGGAAAAGGCTTGAGCATTATGGACGTTGTAACCGGCGGAGATGTAAATACAAGAAGAAGAATAACAGGTGAAATACTAAAAGGCGAGAATTATCCGAATCATGAAGCAATCGATTTTTATGATTACTATAAAGAAGATATCCGCTTATTTGCGGAAATGGGATTCAAGTGTTTCCGTACAAGTATCGCATGGACACGTATCTTCCCAAATGGTGATGAAGAACAGCCGAATGAAGCCGGATTAAAATTCTATGATGACATGTTTGATGAATGTCTGAAATATGGGATCGAACCAGTGATCACCCTGAGCCATTTTGAGATGCCTCTGCATCTTGTACAAGAGTACGGTGGATGGAGAAACAGAAAACTGATTGATTTCTTCGTGAAATTTGCAGTAACATGCTTTGAGCGATATAAAGACAAAGTAAAATATTGGATGACATTTAATGAGATTAACAACCAGGCAGATATCGGTGATGGATTTATGCTTTATGCTAATTCCGGGATTATAATTAAAGAAGAAAATGCGGAAGAATTGATGTATCAGGCATCTCACTATGAACTGGTTGCCAGTGCCGAAGCGATAAAAGCTGGACATGAGATTAATCCGAAATTTCAGATTGGCTGCATGATCGCAATGTGCCCAATCTATCCGGCTACCTGCCGTCCGGAAGATATACTGCAGGCTGAAAAAGCCATGCAGAAAAGATATTATTATACAGATGTGCATGTAAAAGGGGAATACCCTGTAAATATTTTGAAATACTGGGAAAGAAAAGACCTTAAGATTGACGTAACAGAAGAAGATCTTGCAGTGTTAAAACAGGGCTGTGTCGATTACATCGGTTTCAGTTATTATATGTCTTTCTGTACAAAAGCAGAACCAGACAATCCGGAATATGATTACCGTGGAGAAAAGGATCGTGTAAAGAACCAGTATGTAAAGGCAAGTGAATGGGGATGGCAGATTGATCCGATCGGACTGCGCTATTCATTGAACTGGTTTACAGATCGCTACAAAGTACCATTGTTTATTGTAGAAAATGGATTTGGAGCATATGATACTTTAGAAGAGGATGGAAGCATCCACGATCCATACCGTGTAGAATATCTGCAGCACCACATTTCAGAAATGAAAAAGGCGGTAGAGGAAGATGGTGTAGATCTGATGGGTTATACACCATGGGGATGCATCGACCTTGTCAGTGCAGGAACCGGTGAGATGGATAAGAGATATGGATTCATCTATGTGGATAAACATAACGATGGAACAGGAGACTTGTCCAGAAGAAAGAAAGATTCTTTCGAGTGGTATAAAGAAGTTATTTCAACAAATGGCGAAAATATCAATTAGTTAATAGAATGACTATTAAAAAAAAAGTGTCTATATCAAGAAACGATAAAAGGTTCTGATATAGACACTTTGACTAACCGATACATCAAGTAAGTTTCCATCAAGATATAATCTTGCATATTCAAGAGGTTCATCAATGGCGAGTGGGTTTAATGTACAGTCTGATCCTGGTGTGGATTTTAAGTCCTTTTCAGCTTCCCAACAGTCAATGCGGAGCATATAGCCAACAGAGGTGTAAACATCAATACTGTTTTATATAATTTTCTTGGTCTTGTTTTTGCCATTATCAGAGTTCGTAAACACTGGTGGGACGATATACCAAAGAGTTCTGTGATGGATTGCGTTTTGGCAGAGTCCTATGTAAAATAATCGGACAAGGATGAAAAAAAAAAGGAGATTCTTATGGGAACAAATGAAAAAAAAATATGACCACTGGATCACCTGGAAAACTGATCATTACTTTTGCCATACCACTGATGCTTGGAAATATCTTTCAGCAGTTTTATACGATGGCAGATACCATGATCGTCGGACAGGTGGTAGGGGTTGAAGCACTGGCGGCAGTAGGCGCTGGAGACTGGCTGGTATGGCTGGTGTTCGGTATCATGACAGGTATCACACAGGGTTTTTCTATTCTGGTAGCTCAGTTTTATGGAGCAAGGGAAAAAAGAAAATCTGAAATGCGCGGTGGCGAAAAGCTATATCATGACAGCACTGCTTTCTGTGATTGTACTTGCGGTAAGTGAAGGGGCAGTTTATCATGTTCTTTTTTGTTTTTACAGACACCGGATAATGTCATTGACCTGACAATGCTATATCTTCGGCTGATCTTTGCCGGAATTCCGATCATAGCGGCTTATAATATATTTGCAGCGATTCTTCGAGCACTGGGTAACAGCAAATCTCCACTGATAGCAATGACCGTAGCAGCGTTGATCAATGTGGGACTGGACCTGTTATTTGTGGCAGTTTTTGGCTGGGGTGTAGCCGGAGCAGCAGTGGCGACAGTCATCGCACAGGGATTTTCAGCCCTGTACTGTCTGATGGTGTTACGGAAAATTCCGGATATCCGACTGGAAAAACAGGACTTCTACAGACAGCCGGCAATGAGTCTGCGGCTTTTGAAAGTGGCGACTCCTCTTGCGATCCAGAATGTGATCATCTCTGTAGGGGGGCTTACAGTACAGTATGTAGTCAATGGATTTGGATTCCTGTTTGTGGCTGGATTTACAGCATCGAACAAATTATATGGGGTTTTAGAGATGGCTGCCGTTTCATACGGATATGCAATTACAACCTATGTAGGCCAGAATCTTGGTGCAAAGAAATATCAGAGAATCCGGAAAGGTGTGCATAGCGGAACTTATATGGCATTGCTTACTGCTGTTGTGATCTCAGGTGTGATGGTGTTATTCGGACGCAATATATTGTCACTGTTTGTATCCGGCGAACAGGAACAGATCCGACAGGTGTTAGACATTGCATATAAATATTTGTTTATTATGGCAATTTTTCTATGGGTACTGTATCTGCTGTATGTATATCGTTCGGCGATTCAGGGTCTGGGTAATACCCTGATTCCCTCGCCAGTGGCATTGCAGAATTTGCGATGCGTGTCAGTGTTGCATTATTGTTACCAAAACTGATCGGTGAAGACGGAATTTTTTATGCGGAAATTTGTGCCTGGACCAGCGCAGCTGTTTTATTGTTTATAAGTTATATGATTATTATACGAAAATACAAAGAGTATAACTGCTGACTGTTAAGTAAAAATAGTTCGACTCCATGGACAAAAAGGTGTATAATAAAATAAAACTTCAGTATATTAAGGAAAAAGATATTATAATCTTCCAGCAACTCCGCAATGGCATTATGGGACAGACCATGAATCTTCAGGGTAAGTGAGGCCGCAAGATTTCGGTTGCGGCTTATCGATTGTCGCAGAAGGTTGTCGGATTTAATTAAGAGGATAAAGGGGAATATAAGGGCAATTCGTTTGCAATTACACAAGTGAGGAGAAGAGATTATGGCAAGCATTCGAGAAGTTGCAAAGCTGGCACATGTAGCACCCAGCACGGTATCCAGAGCGTTAAATGGTAGCGGATATGTATCAGAGAAAAGCAAAAACAAAATTAAGAAGGCGGTAGAGGAGCTAGATTATATTCCTAATCAGTGGATCAGAAATCTGTATAAGAAAAGAACGGGTATTATCGGTGTTATGACACCGGATATTATCCATCCGTATTTCTCAACTCTTTGGAATTATCTTGAGGCAGAATTAGATCAATACGGATATAATGTGGTTATTTGTAATACCAGAGGAAATCAGGACAAGGAAAGAGAATATCTTGATACATTGGAACGTAATCTGTTCGATGGACTGATTGTAGGATCTGCGTTTCTTTCTGATGAATATTATATGAATATTGAGAAACCAATTATCTCACTGGATCGGATTATACCGGGAATCCCGCTGGTGACATCGGATCATCATCAGGGAGGAATTTTAGCGGGCGAATTGTTTTTGGAAAAAGGCTGTAAAAAAGTGATGTGCTTTAGTGATCCGACCAGGATGGAACTTGCCTCTGCCGATAGCGCGAGAGCCCTTATCGATGTGATGGAGAAGCATAATAGGGAGGTTATCATTGAATCTTTTCAATGGGGAAGTTGTAAACTATCAATTGTGTATGAAACGTACCAGAACATTGTTGGATCAATATCCGGACGTTGATGGAATTATGGCTTTGGACTTGTGTGCAGCCGCCTTCCTCAAGACAGAAAAAAACAAAAAATATTGGCTTATGATGGAACTTATGCCACGGACTTCAATTACCATTCGATTGATTCAATTGTACAGGATGCGAAGAAGGTTGCAAAGGAAAGTGTGAATATGCTTATTAAACTGATCAATGATCAACCGCTTAAGAAAAGGGAAGTATTGGTTCCTGTAAAATATAAAAAGGGCGATACTTTGTAGAATGTAGAGCATTGGCACAAAGGAGTGTGTGAAACTTTTTCTGTAAATAGCTAATAACAGCAAGGTCTTCTATGGTAAAATATAAATCATAGGAGGCCTTTTATTATGGCAAGAAGAGGCTTCCAGCTCAATCATTATCATAGAAGATTATTATTTACAGACTTTTCTTCATAGTCTCCTTTTTTCTAGTGATTTTTAATAAAAAATCAAGATGATTTTTGGATATAGTAACGAATATGTGAATAAACTGCATTTTTATGTTGCAATATAGTTACGCATAGTGTATATTACAGATATGGAACAGTTCCACAAATGATGTGGACAGTTCCGTGGCACAAAACGAGGCATCCATAGATGAAAAATTTTTTTTATTCAAATATGGAACAGTTTCACAAAAAAGGAGGAATATATATGAAAGCAAAGAAGTTAGTAGCAGTTGGAATGACAGTGCTAATGCTTGGGGGGTTATTTGTGGGATGCGGAAATTCTGCAGATACCTCGACAGGAGCAAACAGTGGAAAAAATGTAAAGATTACAATTTTCCAGAGTAAGATTGAGGCAAATGAAGGATACAAGAAATTAATTGCAGCATATGAAAAGGATCATCCAAATGTAGAAATTAATCTTGAAGCTGTCACAGGAAATGATTTTGGCGCATCAATGAAAGCAAAGATGCAGTCGGATCCACCAACAATCTTTTTCTGTAGGTGGTTTTTCGGACATGAAAGATTACGGAGATGTTATTGAAGATGTTTCTGATCTGGATATTATGCAGCACGCATTAGAAGGAACAACGGATACTTTTACAAAAGACGGAAAAGTATATGCCATTCCGTTATACATGGAAGGTTATGGATTCGTTATTAATAAGCAGATGTTTGAGGATGCTGGAGTTTCTGTAGATTCTATGATGAATTTCGAAGGGATGAAGGCCGGTTTTGATTCTTTGAAAAGAAAATCGATAATGGTGAGATGAAGGATAAATATCCGAATCTGGAAGCTGTTATGGAATACCCGACAAAGGAGTTATGGATTGCAGGAGACCATGACGCTAATGTTGCTTTTTAACACATGACTTTAAGACTCCGAATGAAGCATATGCGGCAGATTCGCTTCCGGGAACCGGCTTTGAAGACTATAAGAAAATGGTTGATTTTCAGGCCAGTTATACAACCAATGCCAACAATACGGCAAATCTTAATTCTGTAGACTACACAACATCATTAGAGGGTGGACTTGCCATTGAACGTGTTGCATGTATCAAGCAGGGAAACTGGGTAGCTCCAGCAGTAGAGACAACAGATCCGGCAGTCCTTCAAAAATTGGATATGTTACCATATTCTGTTCCGGGATATTCAGATGGCAAGTATTTTGTAGGTGTATCAGGATATTGGGCAATTCATAGCAAGGCAACCGATGCGCAGAAAGCTGCTGCAAAAGACTTCATCAATTGGATGTTCACCGATTCGGAAGCACAGAAAATTGTTGTGAATGATTGTAAGTTTATTCCTCCATATGATAATTTTGATGGAATAAAAGCATCCGATCCACTTTCACAGAGAATTATGGATGCAAATAATTCCGGAAATACCATGAACGGATGGGTATACAGTGGAGCTCCAAATACATGGGGTCAGCAGGTGGCTGGTGTAGAAGTACAGAAATATCTTGCCGGAGAAGCTGATTGGGATGAGGTTACAAAGACCTGTATCGAGCAGTGGAGTGAGTTAAGAAAACAACAGAACAACTAGTAAGAGTTAAAGAGGTTTCCGGGATAGAGCTTCTATCCCGGAAATTCAAATAAGGGTAAAATCCTTTGTTTGGAAAGGACGGATAGAAGAAGTATGAGAAAAAAGTAAATTACGGTTTTGGGGCTTTTTGGCACCGTCATTAATTGCATTTTGTATTGTTGTAATCATACCTACATGTATTGGATTTTTTCTATTCCCTTACAAACTGGAATGGAATTGTAGGCTCGGACATTAAGTTTGTAGGTTTTCAAAATTTTATTGACATTTTTACGAGAGATGACTCATTTGTACATGCTTTTTTTATTTACTGCGCTTTTTTCGGTGTGCGCAGTTGTATTGGTAAACCTTGTTGGCTTTGCTCTGGCGTTGTTAGTGACACAGAAATTTAGAGGCGCAACGCTGTTACGTGGAATTTTCTTTATGCCAAATATGATAGGCGGATTATTGCTTGGATTTACTTGGCAGTTTATTTTTATATCGATTTTTGAAGCTTTTTCAAAAAAAAAGACAGGAATTGCAGCCTTTAGCGGATGGCTATCGAATCCGGAAACCGGATTTATAGGATTGTTGATTTTGACTGTGTGGCAGATGTCGGGATATATGATGATCGTATATATTGCGCAGATTCAGCAGATACCGGAATCGGTTAAGGAGGCAGCAAGAATTGATGGAGCAAACTCATGGCAGCTCATGAGATATATCATCCTTCCGTTGATGATGCCTGCGTTTACAATCGGATTATTCTTATCTATTTCGAGTTCATTTAAAATGTTTGATCAAAATTTAGCTTTGACACAAGGTGGACCATACAAATCAACAGAAATGATTGCGTTAAACATTTACAATTCTGCCTTTGGAGCAAATGAATTTGGTTTTGCACAGGCAAAGGCAATCGTTTTTCTGATTATTGTGGCAGGAATCGGAGTTACGCAGTTGGTTATAACAAAGCGCAAGGAGGTTGAAATGTAATGAAGAAAAAAATCGCTTATGGAGTAACAGGACTTATTCTTGGATGCATTTTTTTGTTTCCGATTTATATTTTGATTATGAATTCGTTCAAGACGACCAAGGGGATTTTTACAGATGTGTTGGGATTTCCGGCGAAAGGAACATTCACACTTGAAAACTATAAGAATGCGTTTCAAGAACTGGATTACATAAGATCTTTTATGAATTCGCTGCTTATCACGGTAGTGACAGCGGTTCTGGTGCTGTTGATATCGGCTATGGCGGCCTGGGTACTTGTACGTTATAAAACCAAAGCAAGTAAGATTATTTTTTTGATATTTGCCGGTTCTATGTTGATTCCATTTCAGTGTGTCATGCTTCCATTGGTTGGATTTGCAAGCAAAATCGGTTTGCTGTCTCGTGGTGGCTTGATCTTTATGTATATGGGCTTTCAAACAAGTATGGCAATCATAATGTTTCATGGGTTCATAAAAAATATTCCGGAGGAATTGGAGGAAGCCGCTACAATTGACGGGTGTGGTTCAATACGTCTGTTTATTTCAATCGTGCTTCCTTTGATGAGAACGATTATAGTCACGGTTGCAGTTATTAATGTTATGGGAACATGGAATGACTTCTTATTGCCATCGCTGATTATTAATAAACAGGGCTTACAGACGTTGCCTTTAAAAACATATCTGTTCTTTGGACAATTTGCAAAACGTTGGGATTTGGCTTCTGCCGGATTGGTTATGTGCATGGCTCCTATTATTATCTTTTATTTGTTTAGTCAAAAATACATTGTAAAAGGTATTACAGAAGGGGCAATAAAGTAAGGTGAGGAATTTGTGAATGAAAAACAATTGGTGGAAAGAGTCCGTAGTGTATCAGATTTATCCGAGAAGTTTTAAGGACAGCAACGGAGATGGAATCGGAGATTTTAACGGAATTATCCGGAAGCTTGATTATCTCCAAAATCTAGGCGTAGATGTATTATGGATATGCCCGATGTACGCTTCTCCACTTGTGGATAATGGATATGATATATCGGATTATTACAAGGTAAATCCAATCTTTGGAACAAACGAGGATATGGAGCATTTAATAGAGGAGGCTCAAAAAAGAAAGATTAAAATCATATTGGATCTGGTGGTCAATCATTGCTCGGATCAGCATGAATGGTTCCAGAAGGCAATGAAGGATCCTAATTGTGAGGAAGCGTGCCTTTTTTTTACTTCCGAACAACGGAGAATGATAAAGAACCGAATAACTGGCGATCCAATTTTGGCGGATCCGTATGGTCGAGATTACCAGATGGCAGATGGTATTATCATACGTTTGCGAAGGAACAGCCGGATCTGAACTGGGAATGCAAAGAGCTGCGTCAAAAAAATTTATGAGATGATAAACTGGTGGTTGGAAAAAGGAATCGCCGGTTTTCGTATCGATGCAATTACCTTTATCAAAAAAGACTTAAGTTTTGCCAGTCGTCCTACGAATGATGGGGAACGATATCCGGTTGAAAATCTTACGGATTATAAGGGAATCGGAACATTCCTTGATGAGATGAAAGAACAGTGCTTTGATAAATATAACTGTATGACAGTTGCCGAAGCACCGGGGTTGACGATGCTGCTTTTGAACAGTATGCCGGAAAGAATGGTTACTTTTCCATGATTTTCGATTTTGGATGGGAAAATATGGAAGGGGAAAATGATAAATCAAGCATTCATGCGGTAGAACGGTGGAAAAAAAAATGTTTACACATGTAGCGCATAATAGCGGAATCGGTTGGAGTGCTATCTTTTTAGAAAATCATGATCAGTCCAGATGCCTGAACAAATTTCTGGAAAGAGAAAATATTAGTTTCTATAGTGCATCGGCACTGGCGAGTATCTATTTCTTTTTTATATGGAACGCCTTTTTATATATCAGGGACAGGAAATTGGTATGACCAATGTTAAGTGGAAGAATATTAATGATATGGATGATATAAGGGCAAAAAAAAAAGAACATATGAGGAAGCGGTCGGACAGGGCAAGGATCCGGATGAAGTACTTGCATACTTTTCAGAGTTAGGAAGAGATAATGCAAGAACGCCGATGCAGTGGGATGACTCGGAAAATGGAGGATTTACGTGTGGAAAGCCATGGATTAAATGCAATGATAATTATAGAACAATCAATGCACAGAGTGAGGTGAATGATCCGGATTCATTGTACAATTATTATAAGCGTTTGATTCAGTGTTACCATGACCATGCAGATATTATGGCACTTACGATGGAGGAAATATTTTCAACTTCATCGATGTCTTTTTTTCCAATTTCAGGATCAACGGTTCTTACATGTTCCTTATAGTCATTCCAGGTTTTCATAATCATTCAGCCTCCTTTCGGGCAAGGTAATCATCACGTTCAGCCTTTGCCCGTTCAATTTCGCGCTTGGGAGTTTTTTGAGTTTTCTTGCGGAATTGATGCAAAAGCACAAAGGTATCATTTTTGAAATAAAAAATATAAAACACGGTTATTGCCTGGGCGAAGCTCCCAGATATCATCATCAAGGTGTTTTGTGATATTTTCATTAAGCCGTGTACCATTATCTTCGAGGAGCTGGATGTACAAACTTATCTGCTTGTATTGAATACGGGCATCTTTGTTTGTAGCTGCTTTGACTCGAAGAGATTCAAGAAATTCCCAAAGCTCTGATCTGCCATTGGAATCTTCGTAAAATTCAATGTTGTACATTAGTATATGTTCTCCAAGTGGAAATAATGCAGGGAAGCATTGTATTTCAAAGAGTTTGAGATACAGTGCTTCTGCATTTCTATAGGAGATAGTCGTTCTATGCGCAAAATAGTCATTTGATGCAGAGAATGATCGAGTGAAAGATTTGTTTGATATAATAAAGAGTGCTAGGTGAGACTTGTATGGTTTACAGGTATGAGAGAAATCAAAGACAGGAATGAAAAATATGAACATTATTATTTGTGATGACAGGATAGATGACAGAAAAAATCTGTCAGATTTGCTGTCAGACTATGGTGAAAAAAAGAATTATGAGTTTGCTATTACAGAATATGATTCTGGAGAACAGTTATGCGAAGAACAATCGGCTTTGGAAGCGTGTCAGCTATTATTTCTGGACATCAATATGCAGGGGATGGATGGGCTGAAAACAGCTATGAGGATTAAAGAAAAATATCCAAAACTTCCAGTTGTGCTGGTGACGGCATACATGAATTACGCACTGGATGGATATAAGGTGAAAGCAAGCCGTTTTCTGCTGAAAGATAACCTTGCAGATACTATAGAAGAATGTATGGATGATTTGATAGCAGAAATTAATAAAAACCGTAGGATTCTCGAATTTCGTTTTGTGGAAGGAACGATAAAACTCTATGCAGATGACATCATTTATATAGAAACAGAACTTCACAAAAATGTATTTTATACAGAAAAAGGGACATTTCAGATTTATAAAAAACTGGATGAACTGGAAAATGAATTCAAGGATATGGGATTCGTGCGGGCACATCTAAGTTTTCTTGTAAATATGAGGTACATCACAAAAATCAGCGGTTATGTGATGACACTTACCACGGGAAAAAAGATTCCGGTTCCCAAGGCACGATATGCACAGGTAAAAGGGAATATATGCTGTATAAGGGAGAAGAATAACATGACATTCTGGGTATTGACATTTATTGCGGAAATGCTGGAAGTAAAAGGAACGCTATACTTTTTTGATACTTTTATGGAAAAAAAAAGAGATGGTAGGTATAGGAACAGATATAGATTTTTTGTTTATTGCGGAGTGCTTTATCTGGCAGCAGTCACAGGGATATGGATCGGAATGTTAAAATGTATCCTGATTGTACTGGTTATGTCTTTCCTAAATCTGGCTTATTATGAGGTCTCCTTCCGGCAGAGTTTTTTATTTTCAATCATCAACTATACAATGCTTGTATTGATTGATTATGTGACTGTTTTGCTGGGAGGAGGAGGTTCAATCCAAGAAAAATGGTTTTTACAGGCACTGATATCAAAGACTGCTTTTATCATTCTGATGTTGTTTATCAGAAGATTTAGCAAGACAAGAAAAAGCTACGGTCTGATTACAGGAAAAGAGTGGTTTCAGTTTTTCTGTGTTCCTGTATTTACGGTGGTCGGTTTCATTCTTATGTTTTATTCAGAAAACGATGACATGCAGAATGTATTTTTATTTCTTTCGGTGGGACTGGTTGCGATTAACCTTATCCTTATGGAGTTCATGCAGAATACCATTGAAAAAGAAGAGAGAATAAAAATTGCGGTACTTACGGAACAAAATCAGAAAAATCGTATTGCAGATTATCAGGACCGGGAAGAAATCTATGAGCGTCAGCGAAGAAAAATGCACGATTATAAAAATCAGCTTTCCACGATCCAGACATTGATTAAGAATGGACACACAGATGAGGCACTTTCCTTTACGCAGAAGCTGACAGAGAGCATAGCTGTCGAGATGTCCAATCAACACAAATCATCCGGTGGTCAATGCTGTTTTAAACCAGAAGTACCGCAGCATGCAGGAGAAACACATAGCGGTTATCCTGAAAGTAGGGGATTTGCAGGAGATATGTCTGGAGGAGGAAGAGATTGTGATTCTGCTCTCTAATTTATTGGATAATGCAATCCGGGAGAGTGAAAAGGTACTGAAAAATACCGGAAAAGCGGTCATTCATCTGAAATTAGAGTGCGAAGATCATAAACTGATATTTGCAGTGAGAAATCCGGTGACAGAAAAGGTGGAAATTGAAAATGACACGATAAAGAGCAAAAGAGGGGATCATCACGGTATTGGGCTGTTAAATGTAAAAGCAGTTGTGGATAAATATGGCGGTGATATGGTGCTTTCCTGCGATGAAAATGAATTTAAGGCTGTGGTCATCTTGTAAAGAGATGGTCTTTGTGTGCGTAATATGGTCGTTTGATGATATGGGACTAGGAGAACAGGTTATTTTATCCATAAAGAAAGCAAAGGAGGTTACTATGAGTAATGCAATTAATGTGAACTATATGACACGGGCTTACAATCAGTACCAACAGAAAAATGCGGCTAAAGATCAGGAGAAGGAAGATACAAGGTTTGCGGATAGTGTAAGAGAAAAGAGCGAAGCTAGTGGAAGTATAGTGGGCAATTCAAAAATAGGTTCTGTGTCTGCTAAAGATATGACGATGGTGGAATACAAGCAGTACATTTACAATAAAATATCTCAAATTCAATGCACCCCACAAGAGCAGGCGAGTCAATATCTGTTACAATTTCAGAGGCGGGTTTTGAAGCAATGAAGAATGATCCAGAGTATGAAGCATGGGTATTAAATGATTTGCAAGTGGGTTGGTCACAACCAGATAAATGGTCCGGTATATGCGGAGGAGCGTTTTCTACAATATATTATGGAGCATCAAAAGAAGAATGTCATGCTGAGATGTGGAGTGCCGGTTATAACAATGGGAATGGTGGGAAGATTTTTAATGATAAGTCAAAAAATAGTTTTTGGGAGCGCAGAATAGAAAAATAAAAAGAGAATAGAAAATCAGGTAAAGAAACAACAGGAAAAAAAGCGGATTCAGAAAAAACAAGCGGAAAGAACAGCTTATGAAGAATATGCGCAAAATAAAAGGTTATCCGCTCAGGATGCCAGAACTCGATTGGTGGCTGAGAGTAGTTCGTCTGCTAAGACTGTCACAATAAGTCAGGCAGTAGCTTCTTATGAGGCAAATTTTACAATGGCAGTAAGCGTATCGAACAAAACCCAATAGCCTGCAAATAAAAAATCAAGGCTAAATAGAAAGGAGAGATGCAGTATGGGAATTAATGGAGTATCATCGTATGCCAATACATACACATACGGAAATGTAAAAAATGAAAATGTAAAGCCATCAAAGAATAGTGAAAAGAATTATTATGCAGGATACACTATGAATTCAGCCAATAAGTTTAAAAATGTATCAGACTATTCAAAGTATTTGACTAACAAGTATAAATGTTTGACTCCATGCAAAAATGCTTCTGTATTGATTGACAGAAGTGTAATGCAAAAGGCATGTGGAGATGAAAAAACTGCGAAATGGCTTGAGGAAAATTTAGCAATTATGCCAGATGTTATACGAAATGCACAGAAGGCGGCAATAAGTCATGGTAGTAAACTGATATCAGTGGAGTTTAAGTTTACGAATAATGGAACCGAAATGACAACCTGTGGCATTTTTGGAGAGACTGGTACGGATTCAGAAATTGACAAATGGCTGGAGAGAATGAAAGAGGATAAAGAAAAAGAAGATAAAAAAACAGAAAATATGATTGCTATAGAAGCGACAACTAAAAATAAGGTAGGTTTTGATACATATGCATAGTATCAATTTCTATAATTTTGAAGAAAGAAAAGATTACAAACAAGGTATTGAAGGTAGTGGAGAGAATTGCCCGGAATGAAGTGGAAAAAACAGTTCTTGGCAGGACGGCAGAGTGTTCAGCGATTTATCACCAGCCGAAAAGACCGAAGAAAAGGGAAAACTAGGTCAGAATAATGAAATATTTTGTGGAGTGTTGCGGTTGTGATTATCGTAATGGCAAAACAAAAGGAGTTAATATGGGATTAGGCGTTGAAAATTCAGTTAAATCCGGGCGGGAATCTGACCTATCAGTATTACGCAAGTGATATCCGGGAAATTTTAGCATATAACCGGACACAGCACAAAGATATTATGTCTGAGTTGAATGTACAGTTTGTTATAGCAGACGGTACAATTCAGATAAACTGATTGGAGGAATAGAAGTATGCACATTGGTTTTGGCCAGAATACCGTATCTTCATTGTACGGTCATCAAAAAGGCGATCATATGAAAACTATAGAGCTTTCTCATAAAAAGCATAAGGCAAATGAATCGCAAGAAAAAATGACCGTAACATCCGGCAAGGACGTATGCCGGAGGATAGGGCATTCAGATGAAGCCGATGGGGAAAATCAGGAAAACGCATATATACATGATAGGTTTGCCTTAGACGCTGGTTACGCAAATTATATCAGAGAAACGGTGCCTAAAACTACTTGGTCAAAGGATTATCTTCAAGAATTATGGGATGAAGAGACTAAATATTTAAAGAGTATCCGTGAAAGTAAAAATGGATATGGTTTCGATGATATTGGAATGGGAGCTGCATATGCCTATTCTACTATGTATCAAAAAAAAAATTGTAGAAGGATATAGGAATGGAACAAGAGAAGTGTATGTATGCGATAATCCAGAGAGTGGAAAAAAGACGTCTGTTGTCAATGGATGAAGAATTGGAAAAGCTAAATAAAGGTTTTGAGGAACTGATAAAATGGGACAAAATGGTTGCCAAAAGTCAAAAGCAAAATGCAGAAAATAAGCAGAAATTTCAGAATAAAAATTGGATGAATCGTTTGATGCCTTTGATATAAATCAGGCATGTGACTATATTCAAGATTCTTATTTAGAGTTCCGTTCACTTTATCTGGAGCAATATGAAAGAACGGGAGGAAATATAGATATAAAGTCTTTGTTTTCTTATGTTTTAAGAAGCGGAAATCAGGATATGCATAAATATTGTGAATTTCTGTTTGAAAAAATTGGTTTTATTGTTTAATGCGGGCATTAAAATGTTTGAGAAATATTGAAATAATAAGGAAAAAGCATGAGATGGCGGTTGCAAAGCAACAGAGTGAAGCGTGGAGAAAAGCGTTAGATGGAGTGCCGGATAGTTTAAGAATGTTGTTGGAAATAAATAATACTGAAAATGTGCCGGAATATTCAGAAAAACAAAAAAAGCAATATAACGATGCAATCAAGGCTTATGATCATACCGGTAACGGTGTAAGCTGGTAGCAGTTTGAATGGAAAACTTACGATACACAGATGACAGTCACATTTGAGGATTCGGTGAAAGTTGAAAGCATTTCAAAAAATGGAAAGTTTAAGTGTATTATGGAGCCATATCCAGGTAATGAATTAGATTTTTAAAAAGTATTTCATGTAGGAGTCAGAGCATATTACTGACTCCTATGCAGAAAGGAGAACAATTTTATGAGTATAACGAAAGTTGGAAGTTCCTATAATTTCATTTATAACACAAAGACAGGTAAATTATCTACAAAAGATGGCAGCAAAAATGAATTTGTTGATTTTTGCAATGGAGATGTAAAGGGAGAAGATACAGAGACACTGAATCATTTTGATGAGCATACAAGATATCAGTTTACAAGAATGCTGTTTGCATATGGAACCGGAATGACCGGACAGAATCCTTTTGCCAATGATGAGAAAGTCGAGATTACAGCGGATATAGACAGTGCAACCCATACTTCCTTTTTATGTGAATGGGCAGAAAGCGTTTACGGCAATTACGGGTATGTCATATCTCCCATCCGAGATTCAAACCTTTGGAACCGTACAGCAGCCATTTAAAACCAGAGGGTACAAGCCATATGATCCCAGTACAAACAGTATCACGATTGGGGTTGGAAGCAGATTTAATCTTGGAAATGGATACAGCATGACGGTACAGGAAGATTTTGTCTGGGGCGAGGGCTATGGAAACGGAAGCAAAGCAGATGATGAAAGATGTAATATGATGATAGGTGGTCTGAACTCCCTGATACATTTTGCGGATCAGCAGTATTTTTTTCAAGTATGACAGATACATACACCGATTATATTTTAGATTTTCTTGCGTCACAGGGAGTGGATACAAGCAGAGAATTTGTGATAAACGGGACACATTGCGAACTGGTAAATGGGAAAATACGTGAAGTTGGTAACGATTATGTGGTGCCTAGTTCCATTCAGCAGAAAGCAGTGAAAAGATACGAAGAAAGGATGTCACAGCTTTTGAATGGCGGAACTTGGTATAGATGGTCATAAAAGTAAACTGTAATAGATCATTGGGGAGAAGAAAATAGAAATGGAAATAAACAGTAATCATTCTACATATGGGTGCGGCATTTCGTCAAAAACCAATTTTTTTCATGTCAGGGAAGGAAACAGTGGCATATTTTGAGGGGAAGCTTAAGAAAAATATGACACTTCAAGAGGATACCTGTACACTTGGCAGCAATGACACTTATCGCAGACAGCATACTACTTATGAGGTTTCTGACAAGAAGGGAAGTACATTTCTGGATCTGGATTTTCTGATCAAGGACGAAACCAGCAGTCTGAAAGGAAGTCTCAGCGATAAAAAGGATGTGGATTTCTACAACTTTTCCATCCCCTTTAACCGGACGATACAGAATTACTTCGGTGTCCAAATCTATATGGACATGCCGGAAGGCTGCGATTATGACCTCACCTTATATGATGAATATGGCAATCAGGTCGGAAAGGCAGAATGGGATGGGGAAGGACGGAAAACACTGACCATCCCGAACTGGGATACAAATACCAATAAATATTGTATCAAAATAGAAAACAAAAATGGGGAAGAAGTTTCTCCAGATGATTATTATAAAATCAGTTTCAAGGTTACGGAAAATAAAGAACAGGAAAAGACCGATGCCATAAGGGAGGCATTCGGGAACCTTCACGGTGCATACAGCCGGAAAGATGAAAATTGGAGGGAATGCCTCGACAAATATAATGAAGTCCTGATGGATACAGAGAAAAATTATACAAAAGAAATGGAGAAACTCCACCAGAAGCAGTTTGAAAGTCTGCCGGAAGAAAAACAATACAAAGGCGGGCGCACAGTGGATGAATTGTTGCAGGACATGGCAGAAGGAAAGACACTGGATGATGCGGAAACGGAGTATGTGAAGATTTTTGCAAACCTGAAAGATTTTAAGAAAGCACAGCAGAAGGCGGAACTGAAAAATGATTTTTCCGAGGATTTTGTAAAGGATCTGGAAAGCAAAGGTATCTCCCGTGATGAGCTGGAGGGAATGCAGATAAAGATTGAAAGCAATGGGAATGTAACAGTGAGCGGTATCGAAGATAAGGAAGTCTGGGAGCAGGTTCAGAAACTGGTAGAGGAAAAGTACAGTGACCGGATGTATCAGTATTACACAGGAATTGCTGACAGTGTGGGAAATCTGTCGTCCAATACCTACCAGTATGCCACGGATGTGCAGGAAGTCAGGCGTTACTTAGAAGGGGTTACGGGAGAAGATATTTCTCTGGAGAACCTTTACCTGACACCAGACGGAAAGATTGGCGGGCTGCCGGGAAAAGCTGCTGATCTGATCAACAAAACAAAGGACAACGCCAAGATAGAGCGGATAAAGAATGCATTGATAAATATTATAGGACATAACCGGATAAGTGGTGATCTGGGGATTCCTGATTTTACTTCGGAGTTTCAATTCAGCAATGGAGCGTTCTCTGTGGCAGACAGTGGTTTTACGGTGGATATGGCGGCATTGGATAGAAGGCTGACGCCCCAACCGCATGATAACATGTATTCGGATATGTATGAGTACAGTTTCAGGAAAGTATTATGATTATGAAAAGTAATTATACACAAGGAGAATGAACAGATGGTAAAAACTCGCACAGTAGAAATGCAAACGCAGCTTGTAGGGTATGAGTTTAAGAAAAAGGTTTACCCACTGATAAAAATATTGCAGTAGAAAATAGTAAAGTTTCCAATGATTATTTCTGGAAAACAAATAAATATACGGATCAGGATGTGTTTGGAAGAACACTGGATCTGACGGCACTTATCAATAAGCCGGACGGATATTTAAAGGGAAGTTTATCGGATACGGAGGATGTGGACTATTACGAATTCAATATTACAGAGTACCGGGCATTAAGTTTTGTGAAGGGTACCTATAATAGGGATATTACTATCACTTTAGATCATATACCGGAAGGCTATGATTATGAGATGGTTTTGTATGATGAGGAAGGCAATCAGGTCGGCATTGGGAAAGAGAATGGAAATGGCGGTCTTAGTATTACCATACCGAACTGGAATTCGGACAACACGGGTTATACCGTAAAGGTACAGGCAAAGAATGGTTCGACGGTAAACCCGGATGCCGAATATCATCTTTCTTTCCAGACAACGCAGGCGGATAAAAGCCATGGAGCTTATCAGGAAATGGCAGAGGTTCAGAAATATGCAGGGACAGTCCGGAAGCAGATGCAGGAAGGCTTAATCGATACGGAGGAGATGCGTGCAATTAAGGAAATCCGGCAGAAGTACAAAACTTATTATACAGAGCAGATGGAGAAACTGCATCAGGAACAGGCAGAAGCTGTCATGCAGGGTGGGGCAGTGCCGGATGATGAGCAGATTCACAATTTACTGGAAAAGAAGGCGGCAGGCAAAGAACTGACGGAGCAGGAAAATGCCCTTTTAAATATCTTTTGTACCGCAACAGAGCTGGATAGTGCGAATGCAAGTGCAAAAATGAATACCACAGTAAAAGACAGGATATCTGTTGATTTGCAAGAAGCGGGAATGGATATTTCAGATTCCACGTTTTCCATAAAAATTGGGGCGGATGGTCAGGTAAGTGTCGATGGCATTAATGATAATGCAATGAAACAGAAGATAGAGGATGTTTTGTCAAAGTATTCGGATGATCTGATGGATATTTATTTTTCTATGGATTCGGAAATACAGGCATTGTCCGATAAAGAAAAGTATCTGTTACAAGCTGCGGTGGATGTGGAAAAATTTTTATATAAGGCAACTGGCGGCAGTGTATCGCTTGGAGACCTTTCCGTGGAAAATACAGCGATACATGGTCTGCCGAAAACACTGGATGACCTGTTAAATAATCCGGGCGATAACCTGACCTATCAGGATTATGCAAGCGATATCCGGGAAATTTTAGCATATAACCGGACACAGCACAAAGATATTATGTCTGAGTTAAATGTACAGTTTGTTATAGCAGACGGTACATTTCAGATAAAAGATTAAAGTTTATAATGGAGTATTCAATAAAACCCAAGTGATTGGGAGGGAGAATCATGAGAATAGAGAATGGTTACTTACAACAAAGTATGTTATGCAGTAAAAATAATAGAAATGCAGTAGGAAATTTTTCTGATACAATGAATAAAGCCCAAGAGTGTATAAGTAATAAGATTAGCACAAAGGGATTCCTATGTAAACAGTACAGATTATAGTAACTTTGGAATTTATACACAAAATAGTATCTCTCAAGATATTGAATTACCAATAGAGACAGAAAGATATAAAATTGAAGATGCTACATATGTGAATGGAGTTCCTGATTAATATGGATCAGCCATTTTCGTATAATGTAACCATGACAAGTGAACTGAAAAATCTTTTGAATGATTTGTCTGACAAAAGAAATATTGATATAAAGGAGATACCGCTACAGGGGGATTGGTAGTAAAACCGTGATTCAAAGACAGGGTTAAATTATTTGTCGATAAAAGGAAATGAGGCACAAGGAGTTTCGGTAATCATAATCCGATAAAGATATAGAAACGCTGAATAAATTAGCTGATGAATTTCAAAAATATCCGGTCAGTTCACAGCGGTCTACGGCAGGATTATATGCTTTACTTGAGATATCAGGAAATCTGAAATGCGAAAAAGATGGTTTTACATTTTTGACTCTAATGGAATTACATATATTCCGTATGATGGTGATTACAGCAAAGCATGGGAAATTGATATGCCGGGTTCCTGTTATGCTACTGCCAGAAAATGTTTGGCGGCAGAAAATGATTGTGCAGACATAAGTACATGGACGAAAATTTTGAAAGGAATAAAGATATATTATGGCGATAATTATGGCACCACTCAGGAAAATAATGCATATAAAGTTGATAATTTAGGTAGATATTGTATGTTTGCATAAGATTTGTAATTTTTTAATTACATGCAAAAATGTTTCTGTATTGATTGACGGAAGTGTAATGCGAAAGGCATATGGAGATGAAAAAACTGCGAAATGGCTTGAGGAAAATTTAGCAATTATGCCAGATGTTATACGAAATGCACAGAAGGCGGCAATAAGTCATGGTAGTAAACTGATATCAGTGGAGTTTAAGTTTACGAATAATGGAACCGAAATGACAACCTGTGGCATTTTTGGAGAGACTGGTACGGATTCAGAAATTGACAAATGGCTGGAGAGAATGAAAGAGGATAAAGAAAAAGAAGATAAAAAAACAGAAAATATGATTGCTATAGAAGCGACAACTAAAAATAAGGTAGGTTTTGATACATATGCATAGTATCAATTTCTATAATTTTGAAGAAAGAAAAGATTACAAACAAGGTTAGGATAATCCGATATATAATAAGAAGGTTGGTGATATTATGAATATATTTTTTAACAGCCGAATTAATGCTAATCAGTCGTTGCTTAATGTTCTGTTTGGTCAACAACAAAAAGCGGCAAGCAGTCAAAACACTGGTTGTAGAGGCACAAGAGATACTTTAACGATAAGTGCATCGGAAGGAAAAACTGACAAAAAGTACAAGTGGAAGAACACATAACACAAGTATTGACAGCAGCATTGACTTAAAGTCCTATATAGCTTCAGCAAAAAAACGAATCAAGAGCTCATTGAGAATGCAGGAACACAGATTAATGCGAAAACAAGTGAATATATGAGTACAGGTAAAGCATTTAGGGCGGCATTAACGGAAAAGTATTCTAAGCTTGCCGCAGAAGCAAAAACACATTCTAACCCTGAAAATTATATTCATTCCAAATATTTTGATAAGAGTTCAGAGTATTACGAGACTAATTTGACTGATACAGAACGTAGGATTGCATATAATTATGAGATGCAGATGTGCCGGACAGGAAAAATAAATGGTGTAAATCATCAGGATTCTTTGTTCAGTGGAATTGAAGTGAACGGCGACAGTGTAGATTCGGATAAAATCCAATTTGAAAGAGCATTGGTAAATTCGCAGATTTCAAATATTTTAAAGCAGGCTGGTGTAGATACATCTTCTATTACGAAAGATTGTACTTTTACTGTCGATCCATACAGTTACGAGATAACAGTAGATGGCGTGGATGAAGAAACAAAGGTGTTGATGCAGAATGCTTTAAATGTAGGTAATAATGGGAAAAATCTCTATAAGCATATCTATTATTGCTCAACACAAGATGGCTGTGAGAGTTCTCAAGTAACAGAGGAATCAAAGATGAAATACGAAGCATATCATCAGGTTTATAGTTATACAGGATATGAATTAGACAAACTTGAGGAAAAAAATGGGACATATTATACGGAGTCGGGAGAGAATATATTAGACTTAGTTGATAGTGCAGTTGAAAGTTCCGGAAAAGTTCCGAAAGAGTTTAAGCAGCAAATGAAGAATTGGATACATGACCTGGTTTCAACGATATCGACCAGAGGATGGAACAATGTGCCAGATATGACTTTAAGCATTTTATATGGAAAGAGCGGTTTAAAGGACATGAACCAGCTGATTACAGGAAAGCAGAAAAGAAAGAGACAGAGGAAAGACTGGAAAAACAGCGTGCCGAAAAACAGGATCAGGAAGAACGGCAATATAATCTGAAAATTGATGGAAAAGATGTAGCTGACCTGACAGGAAAAATGGTGGAATTGGTAGGTACTTCAATTCCTATAGGAGTGACGGAAAGCGGAGTTTCGACATTTGATGTGCTGGCATAGAAACTGATATGAGTATGCCGGGATGTATTGACATGCAGAATGTATTTTTATTCTTTCGGTGGGACTGGTTGCGATTAACCTTATCCTTATGGAGTTCATGCAGAATACCATTGAAAAAGAAGAGAGAATAAAAATTGCGGTACTTACGGAACAAAATCAGAAAATCGTATTGCAGATTATCAGGACCGGGAAGAAATCTATGAGCGTCAGCGAAGAAAAATGCACGATTATAAAAATCAGCTTTCCACAATCCAGACATTGATAAAGAATGGACACACAGATGAGGCACTTTCCTTTACGCAGAAGCTGACAGAGAGCATAGCTGTCGAGATGTCGGCAATCAACACAAATCATCCGGTGGTCAATGCTGTTTTAAACCAGAAATACCGCAGCATGCAGGAGAAACACATAGCGGTTATCCTGAAAGTAGGGGATTTGCAGGAGATCTGTCTGGAAGAGGAAGAGATTGTGATCCTGCTCTCCAATTTACTGGATAATGCAATCCGGGAGAGTGAAAAGGTACTGAAAAATACTGGAAAAGCGGTCATTCATCTGAAATTAGAGTGCGAAGACATAAACTGATATTTGCGGTAAGAAATCCGGTGACAGAAAAGGTGGAAATTGAAAATGATACGATAAAGAGCAAAAGAGGGGATCATCACGGTATTGGATTGTTAAATGTAAAAGCAGTTGTGGATAAATATGGCGGTGATATGGTGCTTTCCTGCGATGAAAATGAATTTAAGGCAGTGGTCATCTTGTAAAGAGATGGTCTTTGTGTGCGTAATATGGTCGTTTGATGATATGGGACTAGGAGAACAGGTTATTTTATCCGATATAAAATAGAGGAAATAAGTATGTTATGAGAATTTTAAAGAATGAATATGATAAATGGATAAGTATATATAGAGGTTAAAATATATGCAGAGAAGGTAGAAAATATGAGGTGAATTCATGGGAATTTCGATTTCAAATGCAACGAGTTCTGCCATTACAAAATATAGTGTATCGCTGAGAAGTGGAGAACCTGATTGGTCTATGATTCCAGTGCAGCAGGGAAAAGCAATAAGTCACAGGCAGAGTTTGTCTCTGAGATTAAGGAACTGGCTCAGAGAGCTGCCAACACTACGAGTAAAACGGAATTAGAATCTATTCACAGGCAGAGAACAAGGTTATGTGCAGAATACATATCCGATGTATCCCCTGACAGAAAGGCATTATATCAGCAGGCTAAAAATGCGGTAAAAAGTCAAAATGGTAATCCGAAATGCAAAGGAATCGGAGAATTATCATTGCTCGATTTTCTGGAGAGGGCAGAGGGGAAAAATAACAACCTTGCGCAAAAGAAGTTTGCTCTGGCGGGAGGAGGCACACTGGAATGTCCGATTCTGACAGGCGAAGGATATGGTGCCGACATTTCTTATCAAGGAACAAAAGTGTTGACCTATCTGGGAGATAGTTATGGATGGGGATGCGAAAGAACTCCGGCTGAGCGGGAAAAGGAAAGAGAATTTTACGGAATTTACTTCAATGAATACCATACGCAAAAGAATGCCCAAAGCTCAGAATTGAAAGAACTGCCGAACTATTTGGAAGAGAAAACGTCTTTTGATAGGAAAGCGTAAGGATATAGGTAAGATAACAGGTTTAATATGGGAGGTGACTTTAATGAAAGAAGAAAATTTCTTGAAAAATGAAAAGATTGTGTTATAATATATTTAACAATTAAGTTAAATGTTAAATGAAGGAGGGAATGGACTTGGGAATGCAAGACACGCTTCGTGCGCTTGCCGATCCTACAAGGCGCGAAATACTTAATCTGCTCAAACATTCAAGGTTGTCGGCTGGCGAGATTTGCAATCATTTTTCGATTTCAGATGCAGCAGTTTCCCGACACCTGTCCGTTTTAAAGGATGCTGATCTGATTCGTGATGAACGTGAGGGAAAATTTATCTATTATGAGCTCAATGCATCTGTGCTTGAGGAGATTATTTTATGGATTAGTGAATTAAAAGGAGAAGATGACTATGATCAGACAACATAAAAAATGATTTTACTCACATCAATTATAACGCTGTTTCCGATTTTTATCGGATTGCTATTGTGGAATCAATTACCGGATTCGCTGGTAACACATTGTGGAATAAATAATGAACCAAATGGGTATGCATCCAAAACATTCGCTGTGTTTGGACTTCCGCTCATTATGTTATTGGGACATGCAGTGAGTGTGATTGCAATGAATATTGATCCTAAAGTAAAAAAAAATATCAGTGAAAAAGTATACTTTGTTATCTTATGGATTATTCCATTGTTATCGCTTTTCATTTGTAATGTACTCTATGGATATAATTTAGGATTTCAGTTGGATATGGGATTCCTGTGTGGTCTGATGATCGGAGTTTTTTATCTGATTTTGGGAAATTTTATACCGAAAGTAAAGCCAAACTATACGATTGGATTTCGGATTTCGTGGGCATTATGCGATCCGGAAAACTGGTATCGCACGCATCGGTTTGGAGGAAAATGCATGGTGATCGGTGGGATTATCATGATTGTTACAGCACCATTCCAAAATATGTGGATACTTATTGCACTTATTCTCGTCCCTTGCATTTTACCGGTAATCTATTCTTATCTGTATTACCGCAAGATAATTTCATAATTATGTTATTCCATTTTACATTCAATCAGCGGGTAATATGCCCGCTGATTTTTTTTTCGTCATTCATCCAGAGAAACTACCGATGGCAGGTGGTATATATTTTATTTATGCAATGTATGGTCTTTGTGTGGTAAACGCACCATAGCGAGTACTCCTTAAATTTTACAGCCGTCATCCCTGGCGACTGTATGTTTGATATTTTATTTTCTGATATGTGCTGGAAGATTCTCAGACCATGGTAACAAATCTTCTAGGAAGCTACGGTCTGTATCTTCCATATGCTTTGGTATCTCCTCCAAGAGATACTCAAAATAATCATATGGTTTAAGATTATTAGCTTTTGCTGTTTCAGCAATACTATATATCATGGCTGATGTTTTGGCACCATTGATTGTATCAATCATCTGCCAGTTCTTCTTGCCTACACAGAAACCTCTGATAGCTCGCTCACTTGCATTATTATCGATTGGTACATCGCCATCTGTGAGGAATACCTTGAGGTATTTTTCCTGGTTTAATGCATAATTAAATGCATCCTGAAGCTTACATGAGCCCGATACATTTGCCTGATTTTGTTTTAGGTACATAAACAAGGCATCCACAAGCGGTTTGATTATTGCCTGTCGTTGCTCAAGTCGTTCATTGGAAGTCAGATCCTTTAGCTTACCTTCTTCCCGGTAGATTGCCTGAATCTGCTTCATGGCAATGTATGATACGGTTCCTTTTTGGGATCCCTTTGGAATCACTTGTAGAGCCTGCTCGAATCGGCGTCTCATGTGAACCCAGCAGCCCGCAATGGTTAGGTTTTCTTTCTCTTTTTCAAGAGTGTGATAGACCTGATATCCATCGGTCACACAGATTCCACTGAAATCCTTTAGGAATTCTCTAGGATGTGAGGCATTTCTGGTGAGCTGATAATCATATAGGATTATCTGTTGTTCAGGATTCATATACCCTGAACGGTAGACCCACATATAGCTCTTGCTACCTGCAGCTCGGCCATCCTTGTTTACGAGAACCGGAGTTTCGTCGGCCTGGATTACATGATAGTCATAGATTAGCTTATGCAGATAATCATACATAACTGATATGTAGGTCTCACCAAGACGGATCATCCAGTTGGCCATGTTTTGGCGGGTGATTGCCAGACCATAGCGTTCAAACTCTTTTTCTAATCGATAAAGAGGAAACGCATTTACATACTTACCATTCATGATAGCTGCAGCAATAGATGCTGATACAGGACTTCCTTTAAGAAGAGCCTTTGGATAATCAGCTTTCACTATACGATTATCCTTCTTGCTGGCATATACACCTACATGATGCTCTGTAACTATGACCTTTGCCGGGATAAATTTATATCGCTTTGAGATTGCATCTGGAAGCTGCTTCCAGCCATTCTCACCGAACTCAGCAATAAGCTCTTCTTCTGTCATGTAGTGATTAACACGATTTACAGGAAGACCTGACATATCAGCTTCCTTTTTGCCAACCTTTTTCTTTCCGCGTGGCTTAGGCTCCAGGTCTTCTGGCTCCTCGGCGGATAGATCGCATACTGCTTCAGATTCATTAAAAAATATGATGTTTCCATCTACTTCCATAAATGAAATCTGGTCAGTATTATCCATCTTTTCGGAAGAACGTCCGAAGCGGGCATTGTTGGAAAGAATTATCTGTTCCATCATGCGCTGCAGCTTGTCGTTACCAGATTGAACCTCTTTTGTTAGCTGCTCAATCTGATTTACGGCTTTACTCAACTCTTCCTGCTGATTGAGAAACATTTGTATAATAATCGACTTGTCTACTGTATTAAGTTGTTCTTCTGTGTACTTAATTGCCATAATGGAACCTCTCTTTTTACTAGTTCTATTATAGCGTATTGCCTTGAATTATGCCAATTTAAGGCATTTAACCAATAGGCATTTTGACGGTGGATAACACCTCTGAGAAACTGAATATTTCCAGTTTTTCAGAGGTATTATCCACGAAATTAATAATGATTGTGTAATTCAGATGACTTATTACACTATCTGTATTCTGTTCGTGGATAAGTGCCGGTAACAATTAAATATGCTCCATAATGAAGGATTTTATTTTCTACGTATTGCACAAAACTAAATGGCTCTAGGCGGGTTAGTAAGCTCTGTGATAGGGCGCTTTGCAACAATGGAGAAGCCTTCCATGAGAAGTTTGTATTGTTCTGAGGTAATCTCAAGGGCCTCTGCTGTATTACGAGGCCAGCTGAATGCTCCGACATCAAGTCTCTTGTAGAGAAGCAGAAAGCCGTCACCTTCCCATAGAAGGCCTTTGATTCTGGTATTCTTTTTGCCGCAAAATAGAAACAGGGTGTCCTTATCATATGGATCCAGCTGGAACTGAAAACGGATAATGTTTGCCAGGCCCTCAATTCCACGCCTAAGATCCGTTTGTCCGCAGGCTATATATATTTTTTGAATCCAGTTGCATTATTAAGCATGCTTCATCACTCCTATTAACTTTAGTAGAAAAGCTTCTGATACTGATTCAGATATTTCAATCTTAAAGTTGGGACATGATATCACAGCTGCTGGCTTGTCTTCACATGAGTATTTGGTAACTGGTAATTCAACAAAAGCTGGCATAGCGGGCTCTGATGATACTGAGAGTTCAGAGGATTCAGCTGATATCTGACATGATTCCAGGCATCTGTCCTGAACCTTTTTGTAAGCGTGTTGCAAATGTAGACTGCGCAATTCCCCGTGTTTTACACCAGGCGGACATGCTCATGCCATCTGGCCTTTCATTGTACTCTTTAACCTGTTGAATCCACTGTTGGAAGCGGGATTTCACGTTTTACTGAAGTAGATTTACCCATTTAATTTTGACTCCTTACGATTTATTCGACGTAATCGGCGAATTCGACGCTTTTTTATTTCAAAAAATTCGGCGAAAAAATACCGATTACCTTCGTAAGCTAATTATCATATGAACATTAGTTAAAAGCCTGAATACCGTATCTTCATCATACGGTCAACAAAAAGGTAATCAAATGAAAACTCCTGCATCTGCGGAAAAAGACATTTTGTACGGTTGAAACACCAAAGGTATACCAGATATTCACAACAGATAATATGTTGTGGACAGGAGGTAATGGTACAGGTCTTTCTTATTGTCTTAAATATGCGGATGATTCGACGGATGAAAATCCTGTGGTGTTAGCGAAAGGTGTGGATGAAAACGGGAAAGAGTTTGAGCAAAGAATTTATATCAATGATGTTAATCCATCAAATGCTACAGTAGTCGAAATGCGTGCATTGGAGGCACATTACAAAGTGGAAAAGCAGGGAGGTTTCACGTCTCTGCCGCTTGAAGCTGGTAATATGGGACTTAACGACAGAAGAGATTTTATCGCAATGTTCAAAAAAAGCATAGAAGATTTAAACAAATTGGGAAGGTTTGACTTATCGTTGCTTTGGACGAAAAGTATGGATACATATCTTAATTTGCCAAATGCAAATAGTAAGTATAAATAAGGCTTAGTTATTTGGACATAGAAGGAAAAGAGAATTTAGAAAAAACGAAGGAGATTGAGACAATGCAGTCAATATCAAGTTATATTAATCCTAATACAAGAGGACTTACATCTAATTACAAAAAAATACAGCTATTAAAGATAAGGAAACCTATAATGAGGCGATGTCGCAGCACTTACTAAATCCGGTAGAAGATTTGGTTCAAGTGTTAAAAACACCTATAAAATTGGCGAAGAGTTCGTCACTTAGCAGACAGAATAATTCTGTTAATATTGCGGAAGGGCAAAAGAATCCGTGTTAATGGAGGTCATGTGATTACGGCTACGGCGCATGGAGTAGAGGTTTCTGGTGGAGATAATCCGTATGATACACAATCATATGTAAAAGCACAGAGAATGGCAGATGCATTGGCATCCATGCTGCGAAATGCAGGTGGGACACTACTGTAGCACATTCAAAGGAGGAATATGCCCGGTATACAGAGGGAATTACGGATGTTATGTCTTATCTGGGTGTAGACACTTCCAAAGATTTTACGGTCAATGGTATGAAATATAGCAAAAAAATAAAGATGGTTGGTATGAGTCAGAAGCGAATAGTGAGGCGCAGGCGGCATATGAACAGTTAAAAGCGAATAACAGAACCTATCAGTTTGCAGATGAAAAGACCAAAAAAGCAGATTGCATATATTAGTGATTATTACCTTCAGACAGTGCCGGAGAGTGTAAAGGCGGCGTGGCAGGAAACATTGGAAGAAACTGGTTTTAATCCATTTCAGACGGATGTAACCAGTACATTAACGCAGTTATCTGTAGAGCAGGATTTTCTGACAGGTGGTGATGACAATATTTTTGGTGAAACGAAAGAAAGTTGTTTAGCAGCTATCGACAAAGTATTGGAGAGAATAGAAAATCCGTTGGCAGCAGTTACAGAGGCTAAAATAAGAGAATAAAATGCCGGGAGGAATTTAAAGATACAGATTATAAGACTTATATAAGGTAGGAGCTAGTATGGTTACTGTAAATAATTATTACAACAACATACCAGTAGGCAGGGATTTAAATAATCTGCCAAACACTTCCAGTACTGGTACAACTGTAGGTTATCAATATGATGGACTTACCGAGGAAGATCGTTTCGTACAAAAAGTTTTGCAGGAGCATTATGATAAAGTGTACAAAGAAAATTTGTCTCATTCTGATCCAATGACATATATCGAATCAAAATATTGTGATGTGACCTCACCTAATTTTTGCTCATATATGACAGAAGATCAGCGTTCCACAGCTTACCGCAATGAGAAAAGAATGTTACAAACAGGGGGAAAATATTCGGCTGGATTTGCCCGGTATGATTATGCATTAAGAAATTACAAGGATGTATATACAGGTGGTTCAAGAAGTGTTGGTTATGTACGCAATACTGACAGGGAAAAACAGTATGCCAGAAGTGTTGTAAATCAGCAAATTTCAAATCTACTTTCAAAGAATGGGATATCAATATCAAAACAGGCAGATTTGGTATTTTCTATTGACCCATATACATATCAACTAACTGTGTCGGGAAATGCAGATAGAGACATATTATCGCAGATAGAAAAATTGCTGAATGAAGGAGATAATGCGAAAAATATATGGACACATGCGTGGATTTGTATGCATGATGCAGACAATGAAATTGTTAATTCGCAAGCAAATATGACAAAGGCGAACCAATATTCTTTATGGCATGAAGTGTATGAGACAACAGGATATGATGCACGCAATGCGACATATAAAAATGGTACTTTTATTGTAGAGGATGGTACAGATTTACTTGCATTGTTTAAGGAAAAGGCTAAAAATGGTGCAGGGTATGAACTTTATTCTAATAGATGGTTGCAATATGCTAAGAATGGCTGGAAAAAAGAAAATGATTTGGTATTGAAAATAGGTTTTGACAGCAGTGGATTGTATGATATAGGGCAGAAAAAGGATATGGAGCAGCACAGAATACGTGGATGAAAGGTGTTAGCCAAAGTATGTTTGAAGCCAGAGTGTGATTAATGGGAATCTCTTTTTCAAATATAGGAACAGTTGGAAGGGAACAGCTAATTACTTCTGGTAGTAATGGAGAACCAAACTGGTCTTATATTTCGTCGAAAGGAAAAAGTACAAAAAAAGCGAATAACAGAACCTATCAGTTTGCAGACGAAAAACCAAAAAGCAGATTACTTATATGAGTGGTTATTACCTTCAGACAGTGCCGCAGAGTGTCAAGGCAGCATATCTGCAACAGGAAAAAGAATTTTATATCGTGTTGGCATCTAAAATAAGAGAATAAAATGCCGGGAGGAATTTAAAAAATGATTGGAAGTATAGGAGCCGGGAGGAATTTAAAAATGATTGGAAGTATAGGAGAGCGAAATAGTCAGACAAACGAAAAACATACAGTGGGGCAATCAGTGAAGCTTTCGATTTCTAATGAGGGATTGGAGTATTATCGTAATCGTATACAGCAGAGTGGACAGGAAAAATATGATGATGTGGTTCAAAGAAAGGAACTGTTAGCGAGTAAAAAAATCAGTGATATTGATTATAGTTATGAAATTCAAAAGAAGGCAGCACAGCAGAATCAAAATGTTGATACAGGAAAAAGTGCCTTAAATATTACTGACAAGGCAAATAATTATGTTAAAGCATACGCAGAATTATATGATGAAATTGTGAAGGGCTATGAAAATGGAACCAGAGAAATATATGTAGCTGATGAAAATGGACCTCGTAAGCTTACAAAGGATGAAGAGTTAAGCAATTTAGATGTAGCATATAAAAAAACAGTGGATGACTTTGTGACAATGGAGACAACCAATCAGCATGCCCGTGGAATTATTGGTGAAGAAATGAATAAAATTTTAAAAATTACCACAAGGTCAACTTTGGCATCGGCTTACATTGAGGAGCAAAAAACCAGGGGAAAGGACGAAATCCCAGAAAATTTAACTGAGAAAATGTATGGTGCAATTACCTCATTTAAGGAGAAATATACAATGATTCAGCCTAATAGAGAGCAGTTATTGATGAGCATTAAGATTTGATGATGTTAGTACTATGATTTACAAATAAAAATAGTAATTACATATCATATTGAGGCTGAGAGAAATTAAATATCCAAGTCGTTCAATATAATAGAAATTATTTTAAGTTTCAATAACAGGGAGGTAGGATTATGGCAATTACGGGTATCAATAACAGCAGTTACACATCGTATTATGCTTCAAATTACAAGAATACTGGTAAAAAAAACAGATAGTGAAAAGGATAGTACAAATACAAAAGACGGCAACGTGACAACAAGTACAGTTGAATTAAAAACATCACGTCCCGGTGTGACAAAAACAGAGCAGATTAAGACGGGGTATAGTAATGTAAATGATTATTCAAAATACTTGCAAGGAAAATACCATTATATGAATACGGGAACGACTTCAATGCAAGGGGTTCCGACAACAGTATCCGTTTCAAGTGCATTTTTACAGAAGTGTATGAATGATCCAAGAAAAAGCAAAGTATCTGGAGGAAAACTTAGCAGCCATTCCAGATTGTGCAAAAAGTGCGGTGAATGGATGTTTGGGCACTTTGACAAATCTGAGTTATAAGGTTGATGAAAACGGAAATATTTCGGTGGCAATATCTGGTACAAATGATCCAGATGGGAAAATAGCGAAAGAGAATGCTGAACGAAAGGCAAAAGAGAACAGAGAAAAAGAGGAAAAGGTAAAAGAAAAAAGAGCTGCTAAAAAAGCAGAGGAAGAAAAAGCTGCAAAGAAACGTGCAGAAAAATCGGCAGAAGGAAAAGAAACGGGTGATTATACCTTATCCATAACTGGTAATGATGTAAAAAGTATGACACAGAGCCTTGTAGCAGAATCTGTGAGTATTTCTGCACCTGATAGATCAAGTTTTGATATTAAGGCATAAGAGGATTCGATAAAAGGAAAATATCAAATTGGTGCATTGGATGGCATCACCAGAGAGTAGAGTGGCAGAAAGTCAGTAGATATAAATCGTTTTATTGGTTCATTGAGCAATGACAGTGATGTAGATTACCTGAAAATAGATGCAGGTTCTTTGACATCGAGCAAGATAGATAAAGAAGTATAGAAAGTGTGGACTAACTTAAGGAGGTTGCTATGAAAGTTCAAGGAAATAGGTATATTAATAATCCAGAGATGATAAAAAATAAGGTTGAGAAGAAAACAACTGTTCCTCAGAATATTATTTCGGAGGATGATGTGAAAATCAGTGATTCAGCAAGAAAGTTAGTTGAGACTGCTCGTAATAAGGTATCGGATTTTCATACAATGCATTTTTCATCTATTATGGAGAGAGATAAGAGAGATACCAGCAGAATATAAATGTGAAAATTTATTCAAATTAGATTTGAAAGCAGCTTCCATTTCTGGAGAACAAAGTGCGTTTGAAGGCTGTTCGGAAAATCAGTCAGAGGTTTTTGAAAAATGGCTGGACGAAAATGCTTCTGAATATTTGACAGAAGATGAAATGAAAGATTTAAAAGAGAAGATTAATGCAATGACAGCAGATGTAGATTCTTTGAATGCTCAGGAGGGATATAGAGGAACTTCCTATGAATCTGTATTTTTGTTAAGTGCAAGTGAAGCGGGGCTAAGAAAAGTAAATGAAATGTATGTTCCAGATCAATTACAAGCAGGTTTTTCAGACATGATTGACGAATATGTTCATTTTAATGATTCAGCACGTAATTCCATCATGGAGAAAATGACACCAGATTACATGGTTGTTGGAATTGGAAGCAAAACAGAATCTTATAAGTACAAGTCAGAAATAATCTCAGATGAGACAGCTTTTTATACAAATGAGAAGAAAGAGATAAGTGGTATCTGCAATCAGTTTTTAAATGGTAAAACAGATCAAAAATTATTTTGTAATGAAAAGACCGTTTAAATGATTACTATGGAAGCAGGTATGTCAAAATTCAAAAGATGAATCAGTATGGTGGAAGTTACATATCATATTGATGGAAATCCAACAGCATAGTTGGAAGAACTCCGAATAATGAAGAAAGGAGTTATTATAAAATGGAGGTATCAAATAATTATAGCACAGCAAAATTATGGGGCACTTCGGATAAAAAGTTTCTAAATCTTCTGAAAAAAACAAATGGAAATTAACGGATTCCTTAAAAGAGAAAATTGTTGAACTGGCAAAAAAAGATGCACAGGACAACGTATATATGGGAAATGCGTTTATGAATTTGCGTAAGATGGAAGTAAGCAAAGTGGCACCGAACAGGGCAGCCTTAATTGGAAAATTTAATCAATCAATGAATTCCGGCAATATGTCCGCAATGAAAGAAGTTGAAAAAGCTGATAAAAAATGGCTCTGTATTTTGTTCGGGATACCATATGAGGCAGAGTTTCAGGGAGAGGGAACAGGATCAGCAGCTCATGTATATAACGAATGTGGTGAAGAAGTTCTGACATATACAGAGGGAGCAGGCTGGCAAGAAAAGGAAACAAAAGCAGAGTCACAGGTACATTCGGCGTTAAAATCGACATGAGGCTTTTTGTGATGCAAGAAAAGCATTAAACAGTGAACAAAGAACTGGTGGTATGAATGAAAATATAATGTCACAAGACAATTTTGATATGAAAGCGTAAAGAGCGTGCGATTAAAATAATGGTTTATAAATAGGAGTGTTGTAAATCAGCAGATATCAAATCTGTTTTCAAAGAATGGTACTTTTATTGCAGAGGATGGTACAGATTTACTGGCATTGTTTAAGGAAAAATACTATTCTGATGATCACAGTGATTGGACTTATTATAATTCAGATTATTACTATCAATGCAATGGCACCAATGCGGCATTGAGAGAATCTGCCTGGAAAATGACGGAAAAATGGGAATTGGGCGGGATTGACTGTGATGAAATCGAAGCAAATTCCAGCCTTACGTTAGACGGTGGTTTTGATTTTAACAGTATATGGAATTCGGATTTCAGAAATCAGGTCGGAAGGCGAAATCCGTAATGTATGGGATTTAATGGAAGATTATCGGATACTAAAGACAATTCTAAAGTCAAAAATTTCCTGAGTAATATGTCTGTATTTACACGATGGTATTCGTATGAAACAGGAATCAATGACAGATTCGGTGATTATTAAGATAGTGAAAGATTAGGATAATCCGATATATATAAGGAGGTTTGTGATATTATGAATATTTTTTTTAACAGCCGAATAAATGCTAATCAGTCATTGCTTAATGTTCTGTTTGGTCAACAACAAAAAGCGGCAAGCAGTCAAAACACTGGTTGTAGAGGCACAAGAGATACTTTAACGATAAGTGCATCAGGAAAGGAAAAACTGACAAAAAGTACAAGTGGAAGAACACATAATACAAGTATTGATAGCAGCATTGATTTAAAGTCCTATATAGCTTCAGCAAAAAAAACGAATCAAGAGATCATTGAGAATGCAGGAACACAGATTAATGCGAAAACAAGTGAATATATGAGTACAGGTAAAGCATTTAGGGCAGCATTAACGGAAGTATTCTAAGCTTGCTGCAGAAGCAAAAACACATTCTAACCCTGAAAATTATATTCATTCCAAGTATTTTGATAAGAGTTCAGAGTATTACGAGACGAATCTGACTGATACAGAACGTAGGATTGCATATAATTATGAGATGCAGATGTGCCGGACAGGAAAAATAAATGGTGTAAATTATCAGGATTCTTTGTTCAGGGAATTGAAGTGGACGGCGACAGTGTAGATTCGGATAAAATCCAATTTGAAAGAGCATTGGTAAATTCGCAGATTTCAAATATTTTAAAGCAGGCTGGTGTAGACACATCTTCTATTACGGAAGATTGTATTTTTACTGTCGATCCATACAGTTACGAGATAACGGTAGATGGCGTGGATGAAGAAACAAAGGTGTTGATGCAGAATGCTTTAAATGTAGGTAATAATGGGAAAAATCTCTATAAGCATATCTATTATTGCTCAACACAAGATGGCTGTGAGAGTTCTCAAGTAACAGAGGAATCAAAGATGAAATACGAAGCATATCATCAGGTTTATAGTTATACAGGATATGAATTAGACAAACTTGAGGAAAAAAATGGGACATATTATACGGAGTCGGGAGAGAATATATTAGACTTAGTGGATAAGGCTGTTGAAGATTCTGGAAAAGTTCCGAAAGAGTTCAAGCAGCAAATGAAGAATTGGATACATGACCTGGTTTCAACTATGTCAACTAAAGGATGGAACAATGTGCCGGATATGACTTTAAGCATTTTATATGGAAAGAGTGGTTTAAAGGACATGAATCAGTTGATCACATATCAATATGAAGCTGATAGTACAAACAGGCAATGGTATTCTGTACTTTAGAAATATAATATTTTTGAAAAAATATAGGGAAGTGTGTCAAGTATAGTAATATAGTTTTTTAGATAAAATATATGATTCGAAATTTTTAAATTAAAAAATAAACAATAGAGGGAGGGAAAGCGTTTTAATAATGAATCTATATAAATCAAAAAACTATAAAATAAAGAACTATGAACAGAAAGGAATTATTCATGAAAAAGAGAAAAATAGCAACAATATTATTGGCAGCATGTTTGCTGTTAGGAAATGTCTCAGTAGCGAATGCGGCAAGTATTGATAATGGCAATAAAGTACATTTCAATACAGAAGATAACGACACGGATTTAACATTATTACAATCGAAAATTGCAACCGAAGAAGTGACTTGTGACTTTACGGATGCAACAAATGATGGAGCAAGTGCATATGCAGATACAAGAAGGGTGTCAAATAAATATATGTGGAGTGCAAGCACGATGGAATATAATTTCTCTGATCAGAAATGGACATCGAATACAGAAATTTTTAGTACATATGCAAAAACATCAGAAGGGTTTGTAATGTCTGGTTTCTTACTGAATCCAAAAGGTCAGAGCAACTATAATTCGGCATTAAGAGAGGGGTATCTGAATGATTCTGCATATGATGAAAATCAGGGACATTATTATCAATGTGTTGTTTCGGATGAGGACTGTAATAATATTACATTTATGTTAGAATCTAATGTTAATGTATTTATTTTTGACAATGATATAAATTTAATATATCGTTCATCGGATGAGGCGGGAGTTACCAGTTATTTTGACAGATATTATTCAACAACTAAAACGATTGCAGGAACGTCGAATAAGGTAATTAGTTTAGGTCTTATTGATGGAAATTATTATATTGTTTTTAAGGTAAAAGATGCAACAGCAACTACCGGTTATCATTATGGATATTATGCTGGACAACCATTGCCAATAGCACAAACAACAACCTTTTCGGATCTTACACATTATACAACAATAAAGTGGAATCGAAGCTCATCTAGCCAATCAGCAAGTACGCAAACATTGACCATTAATTGTCCTAGTGGAAGTGAAGATGAGTATGCATTGACAGGTGTGAAATTTTCGGATAAATCAAAAGCATTTGCTAATAATACATACGCATCAAGCATTGACTATTATTATACGCCAGCAACTGCTAGTTATTCAAAAAAACTAGCACAAACAGGTGGTTGGTGGAGTGACTTGGTTGACAATAATCCACCATCAGGATCAATTGATGGAAACTATGCAACATCTGTTACAGTACATTGGGTAAGTGGTATTTCTTATGTAAATGCTAGTTGCACTACAATGACACAGATGACATTGGATTATTTAGTTCCTTTCGGAATAATAGTGGGCTAAATATTTAGAAAGATAAATAAATTACGGATGGTATTTTTATACCATCCGTGGATTCCAAGAGGTGACGATAAGATGGGACACTATGTACATTATATAGGTGGCGGAATAGTAGATAGTAAAATATATGAGACAGGAAATGCAGCAAAAAGTTTTAAATCGCCGATGAAAGAATTAAATGAGCAAACGGTGTTAATAGAAAATGCCAAAACAAATAAGAATGATAGTTATCATCAGCATACGAAATACGATGATCAGGTAGATCGCTATTACAGTACATATGATATAGGAACATTGTTGCATAATAATGAAAGTTATTTAGAGGGAACAATCGATTCAAAATATGATGTAGATTACTATTCTTTTTCTTATCCGCAAAAAAAGTTTTTACTCTAAAATGGGTATATCTTCAGAGATAACGATTTCATTGGAAAGCAAGAATAGTCAGGCATATAATTTAGTATTGTACGATTTATATGGCAATCAGATTGGAATAGCGACAGATGATGGACATGGTAATAAACAGCTTACGGTACCTAATTGGGACTGCGTTACATCAGATTATGTGATCAGAGTAGAAAATTCCAATATGACATCGGATTCCGGGGAAGGTTCCTATAGAATAAAAATTACGGAAACGAAAAACAGGGATACTTCAAGTAGTAATGTGCAGCACTCACAAGAAATAGCAAATGCAGATAATTCAGAAGAAAAAAATGCAATAAAGCAGAAATATGAAAAAACATATCAAAGCGAAATTGACAAATTACATCAGATGCAATTTGAAGCGTTGCCGGAAGATGAAAAATATTCGGGAACGGATAGTGTAGAAGAATTATTAAATAAGATGAAAAAGGGGGAGCAGTTAAGTGTGTCGGAAATGGCATATGTGAAAATATTTGCCAATTTATCTGATTATGAGAGAGCAGAGAAGTCGAATTATATAAAAAACGATTTTTATGCAGAAATAGAAAGAATAGCAAATGAAAAAGGAATTGAACTGCCAGATACATCATGGAAAATTGAAATAGATGTATCTGGAACTATTACGATTAACGGGGACATTACAGAAGAAAAAAAGAACAGATAAAAAAATATGATATCGGAAAATTTTGCTGATGATATGTGGGAAAAATATATTCAGACAGCAGATATTTCTAACACACAATATAGATTAGTAAATGCTTACTATGAAGTGGAACAGTTCATTCAGAAAGCAACAAATGGACAGTATTCATTTGACTACCGATATAGTAGGAAGATAGGAAGAAGGTGAATGCTATGCTGGAAATTGTTGTCTGTGATGACGATATAGCAGATCTTGAGTGTGCAGTGACTATGCTGCATAAGATTTTTACAAGTCAAAAGATTGCTTATCATATTGAGCAATTTGCGTCTGCAAATCAAATGCTTGAAAATATCAGCAACATTGATATCGGAATTTTAGATATTTCGATGGAAGAACTGAATGGTATTAAACTGGGGAGAAAATTAAAGGAAAAATTTCCGGATGTGAAATTAGTGTATATTACGAGTTATGAAGAATATTGTATGCAGGTCATTAACGAAGTTCACGCATTTTCATTTCTATGTAAGCCATTGGAATATGATAAATTGGAAATGCAGATGTTGGAACTACTGGATCAACTGCCGGATACCGGAGCAGAAAAGGATTTTTATAAAGTGACGGACAGCAATGGGAAAGAGTATCTGTCAATCAAATTGAAACTCAGGGACATTTTATATTTTGAATACATAAAAAGATCAAGAAAAGTACTGATAGCGTTGTCTGATATCACATATGAGTATGACTGCATTTTTGAAAAACTGGTTGAGGAACTGCAGCCCTATGATTTTGTTGTGAATTGCAGAGGAAATCTGGTTAATTTAAGGCATATTGAAAAAATAAAGGGTTTTATTATTTATATGGATAATGGAAAAGAACTCCAGATTGCGCAAAAGAGAAGCAGCGATTTTAGAGAAGAAGTAAATAAATTTTTGCAGAAAAATTCATAGGAGAAACGATGAATACGATTTTACTGATATTATGTAATGCTCTTTCCTGTTTTATCATAAGTACCATACTGTTCCAGTTTATGAATGGAAAGTATAAAAAGAGTAGTCAAAGTAGATATGCATATATTGTGGTTGAGACTGTCACAGTGATTTTTACAACCTGTATCAATATGCTCAATCATTCCATATTAAATTTGGTGGTCTGGGGCGTGTTGACGGGGATAATAGCATATGCTCTGTATTATGAGGATATGGATAAACCGTTAAGACGCATCATTGAATGTGAGGCATTGGTATTTTGCATGTCTGTTTGTGAATCATTAGGAGTGATTCTTTTACAATGTATTTTGCAGGCAGCAGATATAAAAAATGTGAATGAAACAATGCTTTACTGCCTTGAGGTAACATTTTCAAAAGTAATACTTATTTTTTTGTATTATACATTCATAAACAGGTTTGTGAAAAAGAGCGATATTCCTTATGCAAAGACAAGGTACATCATGTATGGAATTATACTCCTATACAATCTGATTAACATGGGTGTAATTGTAGAGAATTTTAAAAATGGAGAAGAAAATTATTTATGTGCAGTCAATATGGGGTGTATTGTTCTGGCAGATCTATACCTTTTATATTTTGTTAAAATGGCAGATGAAAAGAACTATTATGAAAAGCAGCTCATCGCTTTAGAGCAACAGGCAAAGGTACAATATGAATACTATTTGACACAGACAAAAAAATATGATCAAACCGTCCAGATACTACATGATGTAAATAAGCATATTAAGGCAATCGAAGGATTATATGGTGCAGAGCAGGGGAATACGGCAGGAGAATATGCAGCGGAAATCAGAGAACTGTTAAAGCCGCTCATTCCGGTTCAATACACAGAAAATCCAATATTAAACATTCTTCTTACGGATAAAGAATCTATTATGAGGGAAAAAGGTATTTCAGTAACCATAAAGGTGGATAATGTGAATCTGAATTTCCTTGCACCAATCGACATTACAACTATTTTTGGAAATTTATTAGATAATGCGATTGAGGCAGCAGAGAAGCTGGAAGGAGAGAAATATATTTCGATTAAGATTGGCTCATACCATAAAATGATAGCTGCCAGCATCGAAAATAACTGCGGGGAGATAAAGTGGAAAAATGGTTTTCCGGTATCAGCGAAAGGAAAAGGCGGTGGAATAGGACTGCTGAATGTTCAGAGCAGTGTAAAAAAATATGATGGAAATTTAATATTGAAAAGTGACATTCAAAACCGAACTCAGCAATAATCTTCTTCTGTCATGTAGTGATTAACACGATTTACAGGAAGACCTGACATATCAGCTTCCTTTTTGCCAACCTTTTTTCTTTCCGCGTGGCTTAGGCTCCAGGTCTTCTGGCTCCTCGGCGGATAGATCGCATACTGCTTCAGATTCATTAAAAAATATGATGTTTCCATCTACTTCCATAAATGAAATCTGGTCAGTATTATCCATCTTTTCGGAAGAACGTCCGAAGCGGGCATTGTTGGAAAGAATTATCTGTTCCATCATGCGCTGCAGCTTGTCGTTACCAGATTGAACCTCTTTTTGTTAGCTGCTCAATCTGATTTACGGCTTTACTCAACTCTTCCTGCTGATTGAGAAACATTTGTATAATAATCGACTTGTCTATATGCCAATTTAAGGCATTTAACCAATAGGCATTTTGACGGTGGATAACACCTCTGGAGAAAATGAATATTTCAGTTTTTCAGAGTGGTATTATCCAGAAATATAAAAATGATTGATGTAATTCAGATGACTTATTACACTATTTATTCAATGTTGGACTTTAAGTGCCGGTAACAATTAAATATGTTCCATAAGATGGGACTGGGATTTTCTACGTTATTTTATCAAAACTAAATGGCTCTAGGGGGTTGAGCAAATTGTGATAACCATGCAAAAATGGTTTAGTCATATGAAAAGTTTGTATTGTTCTGAGGAACAGAAATATGTATATTGGTTCTGGTCTGAATACCGTATCTTCATTGTACGGTCAACAAAAAGGTAATCAAATGAAAACTCCTGCATCTGGGGAAAAGACATTTTGTACGGTTGAAACACCAAAGGGTATATCAGATAATTTGGAACATCAAAAACAAATTTAGTCAACAATATTCAGTTGTCCCAAATGAACAGCAGCTCTGTACAGAAACAATTAAAAGCAGCAGGGATTGACACAAACAGTAAAAAGTATAAAGCAGCACTGAGTGAGATGATGAAGAATGGAAACGGTGCAATGTTTACAAATGTTCAGGCAATTAAGAACCTGATGAGCCAGTATGACAAAAACGGAGACTGGATTGATCCGAATACCGGATTAACAGGACTTGCGGTAACGGATGAGAACAGAAACAGTTATAAACATATCATTTCTATTCCAGAGAGCAGCCAGGAAGAAATGTTTGAACTGGCAAAGAAAGAATTCTTAAATGAAAACGGTACTTTAAATGGTGATACTACCAAAAGGGAGAGTGATGACAGAAGATCAGCGTTCCACAGCTTACCGCAATGAGAAAAGAATGTTACAAACAGGAGGAAAATATTCGGCTGGATTTGCCCGGTATGATTATGCATTAAGAAATTACAAGGATGTATATACAGGTGCTTCAAGAAGTACAGGTTATATACGCAATACTGACAAGGAAAAGCAATATGCAAGAGTTGTCAATCAGCAAATTTCAAATCTGTTTTCAAAAAATGGAATATCATTATCAAAACAAGCAGATTTGACATTTTCTATTGATCCATATACATATCAATTAACAGTGTCAGGAAATGCAGATAGAGATACATTATCGCAGATAGAAAAATTGCTGAATGAAGGAGATAATGCAAAAAATATTTGGACGCATGCGTGGATTTGTATGCATGATTCAGACAATGAAATTGTTAATTCGCAAGCAAATAGGACAAAGGCGAACCAATATTCTTTATGGCATGAAGTGTATGAGACAACAGGGTATGATGCACGCAATGCGACATATAGAAATGGTACTTTTATTGCAGAGGATGGCACAGATTTACTTGCCTTGTTTAAGGAAAAGGCTAAAAATGGCGCAGGGTATGAACTTTATTCTAATAGATGGTTGGAATATGCTAAGAATGGCTGGAAAAGAGAAAATGATTTAGTATTGAAAATAGGATTTGACAGCAGTGGATTGTATGATATAGGGCAGGAAAGAGGGTATGGAGCAACGCAGAATATGTGGATGAAAGGTATTAGTCAAAGTATATTTGAAGCTAGCGTGTGATCAATATTATATTGATTCTGAGAGAAATCCAACAGGTGGCATAGTTGGAAGGACTCCGAATAATGAAAGGAGATATGTTAATATGGCAGTTACAGGAATAGGAACATATTCGTCATATACGAATAGTTATGGCAATACACAAAATGCTGGAAACAAAACGGGCAGGACATATAAGAATGCTCATGAATATAAGAACTATTTAACACAAAAATACGATTGTTTACGAAGCAGGGATTATTCTGTAAATATAAACAGCTCTCTTTTGTCAAAGGCTATGGGAGATGAAAAGACAAAACAATGGTTGGAGTACAATTTATCGCTAATACCAAAAACAATAGAACAGTCAAGAGCTTATGTGGCAGCAAGAGGAGCAAAGATACTGAGTTATAGTATTACTATAAATGATATGATAGCATGAGTTCTGTAATGTACTCAAGATGAAGTTGATCCGGGAACAGAAAAAGCAAGGAAAGAACTTGAAGAAAGACTTGAAAAAAGAAAAGCAGAAAAGAAAGAGACAGAAGAAAGGCTGGAAAAACAGCGTGCCGAAAAACAGGAGCAGGAAGAATGGCAATATAATCTGAAAATTGATGGAAAAGATGTAGCTGACCTGACAGTAAAAATGGTGGAATTGGTAGGTACTTCAATTCCTACAGGAGTGACGGAAAGCGGAGTTTTGACATTTGATGTGCTGGCATAGGGACTTTGATATGAAACCGTAAGGTGTGCAATTAAAATAATGACTTATGCTAGAACATAAAATAGACAAAAATAAATTTGTTGATTTTTGCAATGGAGATGTAAAGGGAGAAGATAAAGAGACACTGAATCATTTTGATACAGAGACATGAATCATTTTGATACAAGATATCAGTTTATGGCATATGGAACCGGGATGACCGGACATCCTTTTGCCAATGATGAGGAAGTCGAGATTACAGCGGATATAGACAGTGCAACCCATACTTCCTTTTATGTGAATGGGCAGAAAGCAGTGAAAAGATACGAAGAAAGTATGTCACAGCTTTTGAATGGCGGAACTTGGTATAGATGGTCATAAAGTAATAGATCACTTGGACCGTTATGGAGAGTGAATAGGCGATGGTGAAATGTGAAAGGAACTGATATGAAAATATTTCAAACACCTTCTTACGATAGGTTTTGTTTATTCGAAATGGAAAGAAAGAGTAAAGATTTCAGAGGTATGGATGACAATGTTGCTTATAAAAATAAGCAGATAGACAATGTAGAAATATCGAATGAAGGAAGGCGGGCATTGCGGGAAAAATTAAGAGAAGTAAAGCCAAAAGTTGAGGAACCGATAGGATATGAATTAACAATACAAGATACAAATGAGGTTGAATGGGAACATTATACTTCTATGAGAGAATATAGTGGACTGACGTTAAAAGACGGAAAATACAATCTAGAAGATGTGATGAAGTCTATGATGGATGCTTATGAAACGCGTTACAATTATATTGTAAAAGAACATGAGAATGGAGAACGTCGGATTTCTTATGACCTCACAGGAGAAAATTCATTAACACTTGATGAAGACTTGGCAGGTTTAGACAGGGCATATAATAAGCGATTAGCAAATCTGGCGGGATATATTGTATGTCAGCAGACAAATGACGGTTCTAAATTCTTTCAAACAACTAATATGAAGAAGAATACAGCAGAACAAAAAGAATATATAGATACTGCGGTATCTATGATGGAGAAAGCACAAAAAAGATTTTTAGAAATGCGTGAAGAACCGAAATACACAGCAGGAATTGCAAAGAGTCGAATGACAGAGGAATGAAAATAATTGGAGGTTGAGATGATGCAATCAATATCAAGTTATATTAATCCCAATACAAGAGCACTTACATCTAATTATAAAAATACAGTTATTAAAGATAAGGAAGCATATAATGGGGCGATGTTGCAGCACTTACTAAATCCGGTAGAGGATCTGGCACAAGCGTTAAAAACACCAATAAAATTGGCGAAGGGTGCTTCAATTAGCAGACAGAATAATTCTGTTAATATTGCAGAAGGACAAAGTATTCGTGTTAATGGAGGTCATGTGCTTACGGTTACGGCGCATAGCAAAAATGGCTGGTGTTGAGGAAAATGATATTGACAGGCTTTTAGCCAATCCACCAGAAAAGATTGAAATCGAAGTAAAGTATAAAATTGCTGTGACGGTTATGGAACTGCGATTTTGGCTAAAAGATTGTGAATCACCGATATAATCGGGATTTGTGAGTAGAGGGCACTTATGAAAAATAAAAGTATCACAAGTTTCCATAATAAATGGTGAAGATGGTCCCACAAGTGTTTTTATATTTGGAGAAGCTCAAAAGCAATCTCTAAAGATTAGAATCCGAAATGCTATCTATCAATCCAGACGAAAAAGGATAGAAAAGAGAATAGCGGCCAACCCGCATACCCTTGCGGAAGTGGTGCAATACGCAAAGGATCATTATGATTTAGTGGAAATCAATCCTGCCGCAACAAATTGGATAGAACGACAGAAAAATCTAAAAGCTAGTTTGATTATGCAGCATAAACCAGAACTTTTGGGCCAAAGGAAGGATATTTCAAAACCAGATTTTCATAATGAAGAATCTGTTAAAAATTTTTTGAATGAAATGAAAATTAGAAATAAATTGATTGACCAAATTCCTGATAATGTAATTCCCATGGATTTTCATTTATATGAAATAAAAATTGGTGAGGATTTAATGGAGAGAGAGGTAGATTATACCTGGAATATATTTGGAATATCTTACTTGGAAATAAGTCGGTCATAAAAAGGTTTAAGAAAATAGCCAGAGATTTATATTGTTATTATGGTGTCAGTGAGGAGGATATAAAGAACCGGACAAAAAAGATATTCTTCACTGGTAACGGAATTGAGTTCATAAATAAGTAGTTAATTTAGCAACAACTTGTTGCAGATTCTAAAGTTATCTTGCATAATTAAAATATAAAAGATGTATATAAGGTCGGAACAGAGACCTTAAACCTGTTCCAGTGGTCGGGATGGAGACCGAAAACCCATTCCCATTGCGGAATAAACTGCAAATACAGTGATCGCGTTGCAGAAACCTGTGAGGCCTGCGACCGGGGGAGAACCTGCGGGGACTCCTCTTTTCTATATTATGGAGATGGTGTATATGCAGAAGATGCTTGATTTTATAACATAGAAGAGAGTACGTGTAATGCGGAGTAAATAATGGTCAAAAAACAATCGACATCCGACCTCACACACGTTATAATATAGATAATCTAATAAGAAAACAGTGTTATCATTACTGCATATTCAGTGAGAATGGTAGCCATAAATATGAATTCGCAGGAACGGAATGGTTGAACCCTCAGGGTGACAATGTCACTCATTTGTCAGCGAGAGGTGCTTAACTTAGATGATTTTCAGTTTTCTTATTTTGACATGGATTTACAGGAAAGTCAGTAAAATCAAGTTGTTGCTTGACTTATGTTGACCAAGAAAAACATAGATTTTCTGTAGTGACTTGAACTCCTAAGCGCTAGTTGGGGGTTCGATTCCCCCTGAGAACAGTTGTTTGAAGCAGTAATGATTAAGAAAATTCATTACTGCTTTTTTTTTCATTTTTGGGTGGAAAAATCCACCGAAAATCATTAAAAAATGATTATTTCATCCACCCAAAATTAAAAATTTCCACCCAAATGAGAGGAAATGATGAAAAAGTTGTGGAGATAGAAATTGAGAGACTTCACGATTTTAAAAATCATCCATTTAAAGTTCAGGCTGACAGTCAGATACATGCTGGATGAGGAAGCAATAAATGTTATCGCATAGGCATGTTTACTATGGTATAATGTGCCTATGTGAGAAAAATTATTATTTAGAACTTATTTGCTTATATGATAAGCAGAATGGAGGCTTTGCGAGATGAAAGTAATCATTATAAATGGAAGTGCAAGAAAAGGAAACACTCTTACAGCGATTGAGGCTTTTGTAAAAGGAGCATCTGAAAAAAACGAAATTGAAATCATTGAACCTGACAAACTTAATATTGCACCATGCAAGGGCTGTGGTGCCTGTCAATGTTCTAAGGGATGTGTAGATAAGGATGATACAAATCCTACAATTGATAAAATTGCTGCTGCAGATATGATTCTTTTTGCTACACCAGTTTATTGGTGGGGAATGTCAGCACAATTGAAACTTATCATTGATAAGTGCTATTGTCGTGGATTGCAGTTGAAAAATAAAAAAGGTTGGCACGATTGTTGTAGGTGGTTCTCCTGTAGACAGTATCCAGTATGAGTTGATTGATAAGCAGTTTGATTGTATGGCTAAATATCTTTCATGGAATTTGCTTTTCCAGAAATCATATTATGCTACAGCAAAGGATGAGCTTTCTAAAAATCAGGATGCTATGAAAGAGCTTGAGGATATTGGAAAAGAACTATAAAGCTTGCACTGAAAATCAAGGTTGAAGAAATGGAAAATTGAAATTTGTGAGGGATAAAAATGCTATTATTGACACTTAATATGAATATGTTCAATTTTGTTATTGATGATAGTTTTAATGATTATTTTGACTCTATTTCCACTGATATAGCATTTATTCAAGAGTGTAGATATAATAGGATTAATGAACAATATTATGCAAAATGGGCGGGAAATTATGAAGAACCTATTGATAGACGATTTCATTTATCAGTAGCAATTAGTAAAGATGAGAATATTTCAAAGTCTAATAATGATTTGAAAGCTGATTACACGTGTATATTCGTAAAATATGCACTAAAAAGGAACCTGCATAAAAACAGATTCCTTAAATGAGGGAAAATCCCTGTCGAAGAATGGCAGTCCAGTTACTTTTCTGATAGAGAAACCTGACTATGATTACAGTCTGCTTTTCTTCATCAATCGTATAAAAGGCAAGGTAATTATTGATTATTACAAAACGAATGCCCCAGCTTGCCAGTACCGGATCATCTACCAGATGAAACTTCTGTGGCAGGTCGGCTAGTGAGCCTATCTGCTCAGTCGCAGCATCTAACAGATTATCTGCGGCATTCGGATTTTTGAGGGTAAATTCGATGTAATCCGCAGCACGCATAATATCGTGTTCTGCGGTGGAAGTGATATGAACCTGATAGCTCATCGACTGCGGCGGCTCCTGATATCAGCCATAGCTTCGGAAAATGGTTTGGTGTTACCTGTGGCAATATCGTCCATTCCTTCCTTGATCTGGCTGTAAAGTTCAAAGCGGCTGGTCAGTTCTTCGTAGGCTTCAATGCTCATAACGGCAAGGTCGCCTTTTCCATTCTTCGTGATGAAAACTGGTTCAGGATAATTATGACAAAATGTAGAAATTTCATTGTAATTATTCCTTAAATCAGCACTTGATTTGATTGCTGGCATAAAAACACCTCCTTATTTGATAACAAAATTATACACAAATTTTGTTATGAAGTCAATGGATATACCATTAGTGTTAGCAGGATAAACACAACTATTCATATGTATCTGACCGTGAGGTCGGGAACACAGCCCGCAGGGTGAAGTTCCCGGCGGGCTTTCATTATAAGAAAGCGAGGTTAGAGACATGGGTTTATTTACAGGCGGATTTAAGTTACTGAAAACGGCATTTTTGAAGTAAGCAAAAATAAGTATTCCAAATGTACACATAGAAATTATCCTATGATTGAACTTAAGCAATACATTGATAATATAGTTTTGAATTCAAATATGTTTTTTTCCGTAGCAGTGCCAATTATGAGAGAAATCAATACAAATATCAGAAGATTATCGGCACACACTACTATAATGACATATGAGAAATTGGTAAATACACGTCAAAGGATATTGGGAATTAGGTCTATTGCATTCCCTTCCATATCAACGGGAGTATATAGTTTTCCGGTGGAGCTTGCAGCAAAGATTGCGGTACGTATAGTTGCCAGAATTCTGCAGGAGAATCCGGACAGTTTTGATTTAGTAGAATGGGTGCTGTTTGATACTCAGACTGAATCGGTGTACGAAGCAGAAGTTACGCTCTATTATAATATACGAATTTAGTTTATTTGAATCAAAGCAAAAAGCTCGAAAAAGGAGAGATTATTCATGGTTTTATTGGTTGTAGATGCACAGAATGGTATCGTGGATGAACGCTTATATGAGTTCAGAAAGTTTGTTGGTAATATCAAAAAGCTGATTGGAACAGCTCGAGAACAAGGCATAGAAGTTATTTATGTACAGCATGATGATGGACCTGATACCGGATTCTCTATCGGGGATGATGAGTTTGAGGTTTATTCCGAGTTTCAACCGATGCCTGATGAAAAACGGTTTATCAAGTCCGTATGCAGTGCGTTCAAAAAAAAGAGAGTGGTCTGCTTGAGTATCTGACTGCAAAGGAAGAAAAAGACGTGATGATTTGTGGCATTATGACTGATTTCTGTATCAATGCCACGGTAGAGGCTGGTTTTGAGCATGGCTTACACATGATTGTTCCTGCCTATGCAAATTCTACGCAGGACAATGAGTACATGACTAGGGAACAGGCTTACCATTACTATAATGAATTTCTCTGGCCTGAACGATATGCAGACTGCGTACCAATGGACAGGGCATTGGAATTACTCAAAAATGATATAGCGTAAACGGTCTTTGCTGAATACCTTTGTTACCGAAATACATTACATAAACTTCAAGATTATGTTGCAGTAAATTCAATAAATCAGTATCATATAGTTATACATACAAACAGCGTAGAAGTTTTAAAATACGAATGGGGAATAAAATAGAGGATAAGAGGATATGAAGAACGATGAACCGGAGATAAAACCGGCATACAAAAATCCTTTAATGGAGCATTACAGATGAAGACAGCAATAGTATATGCATCAGTGCATCACGGAAACACAAAAAGATAATTGATGAGATAGCAAAGACAAACGATGTCGAGCTGATAGATGCGACACAGACTGTAGAGAAAGACTTGTCGGAATATGATTTAATCGGTTTCGCATCAGGCGTATATGGTGGAAAGTTCCATCAGTCGGTGCTTAAGTTTGCATCAGTCAATCTCACAGACAACAAAAATATATTTCTAATCTGTACATATGGCGGCAGACCTGTCTTTAAGTCAATTGAGCAGGTGATAGCATACAAACATGACAACATTGTTGGAAGGTTTTCATGCAAGGGATTTGATACGTTTGGTCCGTTCAAGCTGATTGGCGGGGTATCAAAGGGACATCCGGATGAGAAGGATATTGCGGCGGCTGTAGAGTTTTACAACGGATTAAAATTAAAGTATGATTAGAATCTGTATATTAGTAAACTATCTTATTGGGTGTTTTACTTGTAGGTATTATTTGCAGAAGGAAGGATATACAGGCATGAAACTAATTTGCTCTTTATTTATCACATTCTTAAAAATCGGTGCGTTCACCTTTGGCGGCGGATACGCTATGATTGCGCTGCTTGAAAATGAGTTCGTTGAAAAGAAAAAATGGCTTGAAAAAAGCGAGTTTCTGGACATGGTTGCGGTAGCCGAATCCACGCCAGGACCAGTCGCCGTCAACAGTGCGACTTACATTGGTTACAAAATTGCAGGATTTGCGGGTGCAACCATGTCCACACTTGCTGTCTGCATTCCATCTTTCTTTGTAATTTATGTTATCTCGCTGTTCTTTGATCAGTTTCTCAGTTTGCGCTGGGTTTCCTGCGCATTCCGCGGGATTCAGGTATGTGTGATCTATCTGATCCTTACCGCAGGGCTGAAAATGCTTAAAAGTATTGACAAAAACACACTAAACTTGACGCTTCTCACGTTGGTCATGGCTTCCATGCTCTGCTGCTCGATCACAGCAGTTTCGTTTTCCTCTGTGTTTTACATCCTGATCTGCGGCGCGGTCGGGCTTGTTGTTTTCTTTCTGCGAAAAATCCGGAAAGGAGATGGGAAAACGTCATGATATATCTGCGTCTCTTTCTGAACTTTTTGATGATCGGTGCCTTGTCTTTCGGCGGCGGCTATGGAATGGTTTCGCTGGTACGCGAAAGGGTGCTTTCCAACGGCTGGCTGACAGAGAACGAGTTTCTGAATTTTATTGCCGTATCTGAATCCACACCGGGACCCCTTGCTGTGAATATGGCAACCTTTATCGGCTCAACACAGGGCGGAATCCTCGGTTCATTTGTTGCAACGCTGGGCGTGGTGTTGCCGTCATTTTTGATTATTCTCTTAATTGCATCCGCACTAAAGAATCTGATGAAATATGCACCCGTCAACGCCTTTTTATCGGGAGTTCGTCCGTGCGTTGTAGCGATGATCCTTGCGACCGCGCTCAGCATGGCGCTGTCTACGCTGTTTGGCCTCACAGATTTACAGGCCGGATTTGCGCCAGATTTGCGCTCTATCGCAGTATTTGCCATGCTCGGAGCAACACATCTGATTTGTAAAATAATCAGAAAAACAGCTCCATCGCCAATTCTGATGATCCTGTTTTCAGCAGGCCTCGGAATCTTGTTTTGGTGCATATTCTAGCATGGCGATTGATTTTATTTCCAACTTCAATAGCAATTCCTGCTGAACCGCGCTTATTTCATTGCGTATAATTTCGAGCGACATCACCCTTCATTCATGATGCCGCTCCGCGCTTCGACCATACCATTCTGCCACAAATGAGCTGACCATCCCCTTATTTAATACTACAGTTTACGTCTCCGATATATCGGTACAGTTGTAGTTATTTGTTTTTTCAAAAAACCAGTTCGTAAAATTACACTTTGTAAATATCATTTTACATTTTTATATGAAATCACAATATGACTTGGTGCAAATAATACTGATGCAATAATCAATAGCACTGACCTACTCATAATCCCACTAAATAAGAACAACATTGAAGGAATAATAGAAAGTGCTAATGCTCTGAAAACGCTGTTTTTCTTAAAATATATAATCCAAATAGCACAATAAAGCATTACCAATATGGTATCTACAATCAGATATAGTGCAAATGCTTCGTCAGACCACCACCCGAACCAAGTTCCCGGAATATTGATTATCATGAATCCGAAACAACCCAATCTCCCTACTTGTTCTGTGACCTCAACATATTTATTGTTCCACTTATTATCAAATCCATCTTTGCACTTAATCGCAAATACAACATTGGGTATCATAATGACTGCAATAAAAATCAGCCCAAAAACATTAAACCATTCCATATTATCTACCATCACAAACTTGAATTTATACCCGGTACTTGTCTCGATTTATAGTCATATCAACTAAATGAAATACAAGTAAGATAATAAAAAAAACGGAAACTATTATTATTCCTGCGCCCAGCTTGATAAAATCAATTATACCGCCAAGACAAAAGAGCATTGCCCATGTCTTAATCCGTTTTCCAGTAACTCTGCATATTTTCTCTGTATTTAATCCAGTATAATCTCCTGATAAAAACAGCACACTTCTTTCTGTATTCCTTGATTTGATAAAAAATCTTCCAACAAAAAAGAGAACAGTTGCCATCAGTAAATCAATAAATATAATTATTATTTTCATTTTCAACACCTCTAATTCTAAGTTCACAACTCTCGATTGAACAAAATCGCTGCGCGATGGCCTGCCAAGGCTGTGGCGCAGTTTTATTTTTATTAAAAAGCAGTGGAATTACTTTTCATAATCCGTTATTGTTAAGTTACCACACGAAACAACTGAACTAAGAAAGCTCCACTGCCTATGATAAGAATAACATTTTCCAGTCTCTTCCGCAATCGGAATTATGACGCTAATGCACCTCCGAATAGGTAGATGTAATTATTAACACTACCTATTCTGGAGGTTTTATTATGTATAAAGATATTTTTGAATCTATCCGCAATGAAGCGGAAAAACGTAACCTGCGTGAAAGAACTATTCAACTGTATTGCTCTGATGTCAGTTACTTCCTTCGTTGGATTGGAAAAAACGTTTCTGATCTTACGCTTGAAGATGCGGAAAGTTTTCTTACAGCCAAACGTCTGGAAGGAAGGTCTCCTGAAACTCACAATCACTATCGGTCTGCAATAAAGTTCTTATATAAAAAGGTGCTGAAGACTGTCTGGGATGATGACACTGTTCCAGCTATGAAAAGAGAGCGCAATCTTCCTGCTGTTCTGTCCCGCGATGAAATAAATGCAATCATTGATGCCACTCCGAATCTGAAACATAAAGCGATTATTGCAACTATGTATTCTTCTGGATTACGTGTATCGGAGGTCGTTCATCTCCATTATGATGACATTTCCCGTACCAACATGACAATTCATGTTCGTGAAACCAAAGGCAGAATTGACAGGTATACGATTCTGTCTCAAAAAAATTTAGACCTTCTCACTGAGTATTGGTACAAATGTGGTCGCCCTAAAGATATCCTTTTTCCAAGTTCCTGGACCGGTGGATATCTTGATATAGCCAGTGTTAACCAGTTCTTTAAGAAAAGTGCTAAACTCGCCGGCATTACCCGTCATGTTTCCTCTCATGCGTGCCGTCATAGTTTTGCCAGCCACTTATTCGAAAGTGGCACAGATATAAAATATATCCAGTCACTTCTGGGACATGTTGATCCTCGCTCTACAGATGTTTACCTTCATGTGAGCAACAAGACACTTCTTGGAATCCGCAGCCCATTCGACAACCCGGAAGGTGGTGAATCATGAGTAAGGATTGTACGATTCAGGATGTTTTTCATCGTTTTTATTCATCTTTTGAATCCACACATAGTATTTCTCCCGCTCAGCGAAAGGCCGCTTATCACATCATGAATTGCAAAACCGGTGCCTTTGGTGTGAATGTAAGCGTATGCGAGGACTGCGGCTGCATGTCAGTCCACTATAACTCCTGCCGTGACAGATGCTGTCCTATGTGTCAGGAGTTTCCAAAGGAAAAGTGGGTAGATGCACGGCGTGAGGATATCTTAGATGCTCCTTATTTCCATGTGGTTTTTACAGTTCCGGAAGAACTCAATCCCATTATCTACAGCAACCAGAAATTCTTATATACTGCTCTTTATCATGCGGCTTCAGATACTCTCAGTGAACTTGCTGCTGATAGTAAATATCTTGGGACTGATATCGGCTATATCTGTATCCTCCATACATGGGGAAGCACCATGAATTTTCATCCTCATATCCATGCGATTGTTCTTGGTGGAGGGCTGGATGTGAAAAATCATTGGAAAGACAATGGGAAAGATTTTTTCCTTCCGATTAAGGTAATCTCAAAAACGTTTCGTGGAAAATACATGGCTGAACTTAAGCAGCTCTGGGAAAATGACAGGCTTGAATTTCATGGATCGGCTGCACCTTACAAAAACTACTATACTTTCAAGGAATTGTTAAATACCTGCTATGCAAAGGAATGGATTCCTTATTGCAAGAAACCATTTGACGGTGCCGAATCTGTCATCAGATACCTTGGAAAATACACCCACCGGATTGCTATCAGCAACTACCGTATCAAAGACATGATCTACAGAATCTACAGTTACATTTTCTGCTAAAGATTACAAAAACCAAGGGCTTTGGAAAGAGATTACCATATCCGGCGAGGAATTTATCCGTCGATTTTTAATGCATGTTCCTCCAAAACGTTTTGTACGTATCAGGCACTATGGTCTTCTTTCATCCAGAAATAAGTGTCAGAATTAAAAAGAAAAAGATTACCCTATGCAGAAACATCCTTGGTTGCAAAAAATATATTTCCAAGCTGAAAGATAATATCAAAATTAATACATATGTATATTTTATTTTTAAATGATAAAGATGCAACCAGTTACTTTATTTATAAAAAGCAGCCGGCCAATAATTGACCGGCTGTTTCCTTCCTTTAAAACTATTTAAAGGAGCTTCTGAAATTGACAAATGTGAATGGTGGAACTTCCATCCACATTTATCAATTATAACAATTGGACAAATTTGATATAATTGTATAATAGTACCATTTCACCACATATCATGTGGAAAATTTGGGACATATTGTGTCCATATATTTCTATCACTATGATCAACTGTAATGTTCTCATTTTGTATAGGATTTTACAGATAAAAGTTATAAAAAATACTTGCAATATCCTCTTGACCATGATAATATAACGAACGGTTCGTTGGTCAAGCGGTTAAGACGCCGCCCTCTCACGGCGGAAACACGGGTTCGATTCCCGTACGGACTGCTAATAATAAAAAAGCCCCACAAGCATTAGTGCTGTGAGGCTTTTTTGTGAGATTCTAAGTATATATATGTATTAATATTGATATACACATGTATATACATTTTAAAGTTGGAACGACGGTGCACTATCCGTTTTTTTGACAATCAAATTCCATTAGCATCTCTTCAATTTTCGATTGCATTTCGTTCACACTATGCTTCCGTGTACGAGCACATTCCTGAGCCTGACACCCACAGATAATACATTTTCGGAAAGAAGGACGGGATAACTTCTGACCATTTATATCAATCACATCAAGATCAAAAAGGCGACCGACAGGATGAGTTTCTTCAATATCTGTTGTCAGATCCTTGATTTTTTTGCAGGATAGTCAACTGCAAGAAGAAGTTCATCTCCTGTTTTTTCGTGGATTTCCAATAAATTTTTGATTTTGGCTTGTGTCGATTCTAACTTTGCTAATAACGCATGCTTTCCGCTGGTAAATGCAGCATGGATTCGGTGAGAGTGAGATTTCCTGGACAACAACCGGAAAAGCCAATATCATACTGGATAACCTGATCGAAATGGGAAAAATAAAACCTTTTACACTTGTGATGAGTGACGGCATGGTACAGGAAAAGGTCGGCTCAGAAGAACGATTAAACCATGTTTTGCTGGAACGTATGCTGGTAGAGGAAATTATTCCGATGGCAGAGAAAAAATATCAGTTTGGCGGTCGGAAGAAAACCTTATGAGCAGACCCATCTGAAGGCGATGGACGATCCGGACTTTAATAACTATTTTCATACCTTTTTCAGATGCATCGGAGATAATGACTGTTTCCTTTCCAGATTTCTGGAAGAGGATGCAATCATCCAGGAGAAAGGTGTCCATGAAATCAGGAAAATCTATCCGGGCGGACATGACTGGAATGTGTGGAGACCGTGCTTTACGGATTTTGCGCAGATGATTTTCCGGTAGGATTGTATAAAGTAAGAAAATATAGTCGAGCAGGAGCTGCCCGGCTATTGTATTTTATGCGAGCAAGGAGCCCAAGTCCGTGCCTGCACGAAATCACTGCCCCTGCGTGCCTCTCGCTTCCCGATAAGCAGAAGGGGACATCCCCAGTTTCTTCTTAAAACTGTTGCTGAAATAGTATTGATTCGTATAACCACACTTTGTGCTGATCTCTTTTAACGAAAGACTGGTGGATTCCAGATAATGACAGGCACTTTCGATGCGAAGCGCAGTGATGGTATCACTGATGCTTTGCCCGGATACCTTTTTGAACAGAGAACTCAGATATGCAGGGCTGATGTTGGCATGTCGTGCGATATCATTCAGGCACAGGGTGTTGGTTTCAAAGTTTTCCCGGATATATCCAAGAGCCATGGTATATATCTGATTGTGATAGTTCTGTAAGGATGAATCCATCTTTTCGCATACGGAGGCACATAACTGCGTCAGCCATTTTACAAATTGTTCGTAGGTGCGGAAGGAATCAAACCGGGTATAGACCTGGATGATTTCCCTCTCCAAATCTCCGGTATCCAGGTTCATCTCGTATAAGAATTTCAGAATTCGTCCCAAAAGGGAGTAGATTCGGATGAAAACCAGATTTTTGTCCTGAACCTGTCCTAACAGATTCTGAAAATAGCAGGTAATCCATTCTTCGATAGCAGTCATGTCTTTGGAACAGATAAGACGTATCAGTTCTTCGTCGGTATTTTCGGAAAAGGACAAAAGATTTAATTCTTTACCAAGTGCTTCTCTCGCATCGAAAATATTTTTGTGTGGGAAGAAAAATAGGTATTTCAGCGAGTGGGAAGCACTGGCAAAGGACACCGGGAGCTTCCAGATGCTGTCAGCAAGACTTCCGATTCCGATGTTCAGAGAAAGTACATTGTTTTTGCAGGACTCGACAATAGTGGAGGCTACTTGGTGTATGGATTGAAGAAAATGCTGGGGATGTTTTGAGTTCTGGCCGATGATGCAGACGATTCCGCTGAATTCTTTTAAATAAAAAACATTGTCAAAAATCTCCATTTCTTCTTACCAGATTCAGGATATTCAGAAGCTGGATCTGGTATTGGGTAAAGTCCAGTTCGGATTTGGCAGGATCTGGTTCTGTTTCCAGGATCAATACGTCAAAAAAGTCATAGTCTGATCTCAGATCCAGATATTTCAGATGCTGGCTCAGATGAGTGGCCGGATCCTCACCGGGATAATGGAGCAGATCATGAAAGAATTTTTCTGTCATAACAGGCCGGCTTGCTTTTACCAACTCCGTATTTTTTTTGTGTACGGTCGATATCCGTAAAAGCATTTTTGATTTTTTCCGTAAGATAATGATAATCCGAGGGTTTCTCGATATAGTCATATACACAAAGGCGGATCGCCCGTTTGGCATATTCGAACTTGTCATAGGCACTTACAAGAATAACTTTTATGAAAGGCTGGATCTCCAGAGCTTTCTGACTCATGGAGATCCCATCTAGATCCGGCATCTCAATATCCGAGATAATCAGATCTACATGAGTGTCTTTCAGGATCCAGAGCGGAAAGACTGTTATATTCTACGGCGATCACAGTGGCATCCAGAGCACTCCAGTCAATATTTTTTTCGATGCCTTCTGCGGTGAGGCAGTTGTCATCTACAATCATTACATTCTTCATCATATTTCTCCATCTGATCAAATTCAATGGTAATGGAAGTGCCTTCATACAGACAACTTTCTACAGATATCCTACCATTTCCAAAATAAGGATTGGAGATTCGTTTGTTTACATTTCCAATACCAAAGTGTTTTTCATAATTAACAATTTTTTCATCCAATGTTTTCTGCAATTCTAAAAGCTGTTCTTTTGCCATTCCGATTCAGTTATCTGTGATCACAATAATAACCGTATCATCTCCGTAGGAAAGATCAATGGAGATATGAACCTCCGGCGTTTTCTGAGAGAGACCATGCATAATACTGTTTTCCAGAAATGGCTGCAGTGTGAATTTGCAGATCAGGAAGTTGTCAATGCCGTCTTCCATATTGATCTCCCAGGTAAGATTATCATTATGGCATAATTTTTCCATTTCCAGATAAAGCTGTGCGATGGTCAGTTCGTCCCGGATGGAGATCAGGTCTTCCGACTTTCTGAGTGTCATGCGGTAAAAACGTGTAAGATTCGTCAGCATCTGATTGGCAATATCCAGCTTTCCAAGGGACTGACAGGTCTGGATGGATCCCAGAATATTATAAAGAAAATGTGGATTGATCTGGGATTGGAGAAGCTGGTATTTTAGCCGTTCTTCCGTCAGTGACAGTTCCAGAATAGACTGCAGATTGTCATTCAGGGAATGCTGCATTTTTTCAAAGGTTATCCCCAGTTTATCAATCTCATCGAAGGTTTCAGGTGCACGATCCTGTGGTACCAGTGCCTTCATGTTGGTGTCGGATGCATCTAATTGTAGTGTTTCCATAGCCCTGGATAGTGTCTTGATTCGTCTGGTAAGATTCTTCGAGATCAGAACCACAACCAGAATCGTCAGCGGAAGAGAGATCAGGATTGTCAGGAGGATACTTTTGATCAGTATATGCGTGTTTTGCATGATATAAGAATCCGGTATCTCTGTCACCTGTAGCCAGCCGTTTCGTAAAGTAGTAGTGTGATAATTAGTGTGAGCTCTCTTTTTTAGAGAATCTCCCTTGTTGTATAAGAAATCCAGTTTTTTTCTTCGTCAAGAGACGCAGAAAGCAAAGAAGGATTGTTGCTGGCAACGATTTTTCCGTTGTCTGTAAGGATATAGCTGGTGATCTGATTATCATGGAAAATTTCCTGTAGAATGGAGGAAAATTCAGATGCGTCCAGATAAATTATATAAGCATACTTTATGCTGTCTGTATCCGGATGTTTTAAAACTCTGCAACAGGAAACAGAATTCGTAATATGGTAGCTGTTATTCACAAGAAACGGAACAGACAGCAGATCCTGATAAAACCAGACAGAGGATGTTCCCGGATTTTCCAGAACTTCTTTTGGAATCTGAAAGTCAGAAACTTAGACACAGGGAAAAAGTATAAGCTTTCGCTGGATGCCATATGCTCGTCCGGAAGAAATATATTGATATAGGCCAGATCAAAGGATGTCTTAAACATGGACAGATTGCTCCGAATCTCGGAAAACATAGCCAGAGTGTCCATGGGTGCATCTGCCTGCATCAGGTTGTACATATTATATTGAAGCGTATCGGCTATATTTTCCACTTGCTGCAAGCGGTCATCAAACTGTGTACGCAGCTGTGCATCAGCAGAAATAGATGCATTCAGAATCTTATCTTCAGCAATGTTATAAGAAACAGCATAGGAAATTCCGCCTATGATGAAAATAGGAATCAATGTGCACAGCAAAAACGCACATAAAATCCTGTTTTGAAAATGGGAAAAGTATAATCGTGGACCTCTGGAACCTTTTTTTGAATGTTTCATAAAATCTCCTTGTATTGTATCCGGGCAAAATCTATCAAAAACGCTTTCGTCAATGAAATCTTGCATGTGGTCGTTTGGATTTCGGCATGCTCATGCCAGAACACTATTATATATGATTAATTTCTATTCTTATTATAGATTAAAAAAAATGCTTTTAACAAGGATAAAAATAATATAAACGAATCGAAAAAATATTGTATTTTGAGAAAACAGACTTTTTGATATCCTTAACTCATCAAAGAAATAGGTGTAAGGCTACAAACAAACAGGAGGTAATTAAATGAAAAAGAAATTAGTGAGCGTGTTACTGGCAGGCGTTATGACAGTGGGAATGTTGGCAGGATGTGGCAGCTCCAAAGGAGAAAGTACAGGAAAATCCAAAGATTATGATCTGACTTTGTACAGCGTCATGACAACAGATCCTGACTTTGATGAATGGCTGAAAAAAATGTAGAGGATGCCACAGGACTGAACATCAATGTAATCGCAGCTCCGACAGATTCCGATACCCGTCAGCAGAAAGTTACGACAGTCTTATCTACAGGAGATGCTTCTATTGATATTATCGAAATCAATGATGAGATGAGTGCGTCATTCAAAAACTCAGGCTGGCTGGAAGGTCTGAACGACACAGTTATGACAGAAGATGTCCGTAGTCAGTTTGCACAGGGTTATCTGAAGAATATGATCACAGATAAAGACGGTAACATTGTCGGTGTTCCGGGATATACCGGATACCTGGCTTTCTGGGTAAATCAGAAAATCATGGATGAAGTCGGAATTACAGAGATCAATACAAAAGAAGACTTCATGAAATATATGGAAGCAGCTTCTGGTGACGGAAGATATGGATACGGCGGATCCTGGGAAAAAACCTATGCATACAATGAGATTGCACAGTTTGTAAATATGTTCGGTGGAGATTATTTTGACTGGACAAAGGCTGAAAACAAAGAAGCCATTCAGTTCATGAAAGATATGGTGGATAATAACCAGACACCGATCGATCAGATCGCAGACAAATATGAGCAGATGAACCCGAAGATCAATGATGGAAAATATGGAAGCTTTTTCATGGGGACTTGGAACTGATTACGAGAAAGCCGGTATGCTGGGAGATGACAAGATCCATATGGCTATGGTTCCTGACTTCAGCGGTAAAGGAGAGAGAGCAATCTTTACAGATTCCTGGAATTATGTTCTGAATTCCGCTTCCAAGAACAAAGAAGCAGCCATCAAATTCCTTAAGTACATGACAGAAGAAGGCGGAATGGAAGCATCCTACAAAGCATTCGAGAGATATCCTGCAAGAGCAGATATAGCAGAAAAAGTTGTTCCGGATACAGATCCTGCAAAAGAAATGTATTCCCGCTATGCTTCTGAGTGCAACGTTAACGGACGTCCGATGCTTCCTCAGACAATGGAATTTATCACAGATATGGGAACTATTTTCCAGTCATGTATGAAAGATGAGATCTCTGTAGATGAGTTCTGTGAGAAAGCTCAGGGCCTGGTTGAAAAATACAGCAAGTAATATAGCTGAACAATGATAGAAATAACTGATGAATAACAAAACAGTTGGCAATAGGCAATGAATGCGGATTGAAAAAATCTGCTTGGTAAAAGGGAACGCATCATAGCAATTTATGGTGCGTTTTCCTAAGATGACAGGAGGAGAAAAGAGTGACAATCAGTAAAAAATCGATGAAATGGATTCCATGGATTTTAATTCTTCCGGTTGTGATTATCCGTGGTTTTACTACTTTATATCCGATTATAGTAACTTTGAAAAATAGTTTATTTGACGTAAAGGTTTTATCAGGAGTCAACAAATTTGTCGGACTGGCAAACTACGTTAATGTGTTTAAAGATCCCAAAGTGCAGACATCCATATCCTTTACCGTGGAATTTGTGGTTGTTTCCATGGTATTCCATGTGGTTTTAGGTGTGATCCTGGCTTTGATCCTGAATATGAAATTTAAGGGCAGAAGATTCTTAAGAACCATCGTACTGATCCCGTGGGCTATGCCGGCTGTTGTTATCGGTATGGCAGCAAAATGGGGATTCAACAACGATTACGGTCTGGTGAACGATTTTATAAGACGGTTTGTACCAAATTTTCAGTATGACTGGATGATCCACACCGGTTCCGCCAGAGCAGCGGTTATCGCCATGGACCTGTGGAAAGACCTTCCGTTCTTTGCAATCCTGGTATTGTCAGGACTTCAGTTTATTTCCGGTGATATCTACGAAGCTGCAAAGGTGGATGGGGCAAACGGAGTGCAGATCTTTTTCCGTATCACATTACCGTTGATCCTGAAAAATGTTATCACTTTATGTATTCCGTTTACACTTTGGAGACTGACAGCTTTCGACTTGGTATATGCTATGACTTCCGGTGGTCCTGGTGAGGATACATCCCTGATCGCATATAGAATTACCACAGAAGCATTTACCAATCTAAATGTGGGGTATGCATCTACACTGGCAGTTATGTTGTTCATTGTAATGGCGGTCTTTAGCTTTATCAACATCAAATTCATGAATAAACTGGCAGATTAGGAGATTGACATGCAGGATACTAATAAATATAAAGTATATAAAGCCATTACTGCAGTAGGCAAATGGCTGTTATTTGCAATCGTTTCCTTTTTGATCTTATTTCCGGTTCTGTGGATTTTCGTATCATCGATCACACCGCCAGGTGAATTGTTCAAGATGCCAATCGACTATATTCCGGATCACCCGACACTGGAAAGCTACAAATTCCTGATAGAGAACGTAGGACTTTTGGAAAAAATCGGAAACACAGTTCTGATCGTAGGTGTCACAATTGTGGTAAGTACTGTTATTTGTGCCATGGCGGCATATGGATTTTCAAGATTCAGAACAAAGGGGATCAGCATTGCCTTCGCGTTCATTATTGCAACAATGTTGATTCCGGAAGTTGTAACAGCAAGACCGTTGTATGATTTCATGAGAGCAGTAGGACTGTATGACACTTATCCGGGTCTGATCATTCTTTATATCAGTGCAGTCATTCCATTTACTGTATTGATCTTAAAGAACTTTGCATCAGAGATTCCGATTTCCCTGGAAGAAGCAGCAACCATCGACGGAGCGAATTTTGTCCAGAGATTATTCAAAGTGGTCTTACCACTGATGAAACCTGCAATCGCTACAGTTTGTATCATTAACTTTATCACCTGTTTGAATAACTTCTTTACTCCATTGTATTACTCAAATAATATCCAGGTGCTGTCTGTTGCAATTGTACAGCTGCCACTGCGTGACAACATGTATGGAGTTCCGTGGGATCTGGTAAGTGCCATGGGTTGGATCATCCTGTTACCGATTATTATCTTCGTAGCAGTCTTTGAAAAACAGATTATGGATGGTATAATGGCAGGAGGAGTAAAAGCTTAATTGGTAATTGTTCATAGGAGTATTAACCTGTGAAACGAGTTCTTGTGAATGAAGTGAACAGTAATACAAAACCTGATATAATTTGCCAACCAGAAGGAGGATGTAACAATGTATAACGAATTTGGTGGAACTTTAAGTAATCTAGCATTAGCAAAACATAAAGAAAAAGCCGTGCAATCAATGCAGAAAATCCAAGAGGAGAAAAAAGGAAAGGGAGGTATGGCAGCCAGTGATCTTGGACCATCCAGAAAGGGAAGCCCGTGTCTTAATGACATCGCAAGTGGTCAGACAGTGACACTGGCAGAAATCGAGGGACCTGGCGCAATCAATCATATCTGGATCACAGTGGATGCGAAAACCACAGACGCAGATTGCTTTGTACTGAGAGATCTGGTTCTTCGTATGTACTGGGATGATGAAGACGAACCGTCTGTAGAAAGTCCGCTGGGAGACTTTTTCTGCTGTGGGTTTGGTAGAGAATGCAATATAAATTCTATGCCGATCGCAGTAGTGCCAAGCAGAGGATTGAACTGTTATTTCCAGATGCCTTTCAGAAAAAAAAAAAGCAAGAATCACTCTGGAAAACCAGCATGTCAATCCAATTCCAGCATTCTTCTACCAGGTGGATTATTGCCTGTATGATGAGGGACTGCCGGAGGATATCGCTTACTTCCATGCACAGTGGAGAAGAGAAAAGATCACTCAGTTGCAGAAAGATTATGTAATCCTTGATAATGTCAAAGGAAAAGGTCACTATGTAGGTACTTATATGGCACTGACAACTCTGGAGCGTTACTGGTGGGGTGAAGGTGAGGTTAAGTTCTATATCGACGGAGATGAAGAATATCCTACCATCTGCGGAACAGGAACAGAAGATTATTTCGGTGGTTCATGGAGCTTTGCTAAGCAGGTAGATGGTAAGACCGTGGAACAGAATTATTGTACACCTTATCTGGGATATCCATATTATTCTTCCCATGATGAGTTGATTCACAATTTCTATCACAATGACGATGTTATGCCGATGAGAGGTTTTTACCGCTGGCATATCCAGGATCCGATCTGTTTCGATGAGGATCTGAAAGTGACGATCCAGCAGATCGGTGTGGGATACAGAGGATTATTCGAGAGACAGGATGATGTGGCAAGTGTGGCATACTGGTATCAGGCAGAACCACATAACAGCTTCCCGGAACTTCCTGGAAAAAAGAAGAACGCTGGCCTAGATAGGAGCAGAACTTGAAGAAGTATGTATTAGGTGCTTTTATTGGATTTTTGTTGCTGATGTCCGGATGCAGGGATCGACAGGATGGAGTCCATACAGAGGATACGGATTTGCAGAAAGAAAAATTAACCATCATGCACGTAGATGCAGAATCTCCCGGATTCAGAAAATTTATAGAAAATGCAGAAAAAGAACTGAATCTTGAGATAGAGACGATAGCCTGCCCTGCAGATGCAGATGTGCGGCAGGCTAAAATCTCCACGATTCTGGAAGCCGGAGATTCTTCAATCGATATCTTCTCTGTCAATGATGAGATGATCAGTGAATTTAAATACAAAGATTATCTGAAACCATTGAACGATACGGTGATGACGAAAGAACTGTTATCCAGTTATCCGGAAAGTTATGCAGAATGTACCGATGAAAGATGGTAAAGTTTATTCTGTCCCCTACCTTATGGATATTATGGTATTCTGGGTAAACCGGGAAGTCACAGGAGACCGGGAGATCCGGACGCAGGAAGATTTTGCTGCCTTTTTGAAAGAAAACCTGGGCAACGATGTCTACGGATATGGAGGAGCATGGGATCAGTCTTATGTGTACAATGAACTTTCGGAATTTGTAAATCTCTTCGGAGGAGACTATTACGACTGGGAGAATAAAAACACGAGAGAAGCACTCAGCTTTCTTCACGATCTGACAGCAAACGGAGAAGTTCCGATTTCACAGATCACAGACCGGTATGAACAAATTGAACAGAAATTTTTGGATGGAAAATACGGCAGTATTTTTTTATGTATAGCGGAGCCATAAACACTTTTGGATGTGCCGGAGCTTACAGAATGGAAAAAATCCAGGTGGCACCATTACCGGGATTTCGAAAGAATGCTACCAACATCGCTACATGGCAGTATGTGTTAAACAAGGCATCTGAGCATGAGAAAGCGGCAATAAAATTCCTGAAATATGCCGCAAGCAGAGAAGGAAATATTGCTTATGCAGAATGCATGAAACGTCTTCCGGCCAGACTTGATGTGATTCGTGAAGAAAAATTGGATATCCCAGGATTTCAGGTCTTTCAGGATTATGTGAATCATGTTGAATTGAAGGAACGTCCGTTTTCTTCAAATCCAATGAAGGATATCTCTAAGACCGGCATATTATTTCAACAATATGTGATGGATCAAATATCTCAGGATGAATTTTGTGAGAAAATGGAAGAAATGCAAAAAAAATCAGAGATAGTTAAAGAAACAGAGCAAATCGAAAAAAACGATTTGCTCTGTTTCTTTTGTTTGTACGGCAGCGCCACGAGGCATATTTTGGTCATTAAAGTGTATTGTACGAACAGATTACGTTGTGTCTACCGTGTCCCCATCTTATATTGATTGTGGGAATGCAAAAACGTTTATTTAGAATAAGCAAAGAATAACGATTAATGTTAGTTTTTACCTAAAATTTTTTCTTTAAATTCATCAAATGTCTCAATAGTAGTGCTCTGGCTCTCGAGCAGCCAATGACTTCCGTCCGGTAGGAGTTCCCACGCATCAAATGTTTTTCCGAATGATCATGGATGAACTGGATATATTTGCCGGATGGAGTGTAGTAGATATCCTTCTTACTTATCTGGTTTAAATCTTTGACCTCTGCATCGCTCATTTTTATTTTCCTCTCTATACTGATTTTGTAGATTTATCAAGTGCAAATATTTCTTCAATCGGGACTCCGAAATAGTCGGACATATCAAACATGAATTTTGCGGACGGACAGCATTCGCCTAACTCAACGCGGCGGATAGTGCGCGGATCATATCCGGTGTCCATGGCAAGCTGCTTTTTGGCGGTTACAACATACAGCGCTAACATGGGACTCATTAATAATTACATTTTAAAGGTTATCCGAAAAACAGACGTAAGTTCCGTAAATAATCATTTTGTGGAGAAATTTTATAGAACGTTGAGCAATATGCCAGCGGTTGATGGCGCAAACAACAAAAAAAAAAGCAAGGGAAATGTTTCTCCAAACACAATCTTTGAAATACATAAGATTCTCAGAAGCTGTTTTCGTCAGGCTGTAAAATGGGGAATCATGGAAAAAAATCCGGCGATAGATGCAACTCTTCCGAAACGTAATAAGAAAAAACGTGAAATATGGACAGCAGAGATGCTAATGCAGGCAATAGAGACAAACAGTTGTTATATTGTCATCAACAAGATTATTGAGCGTGTAAGTGTTGAGGCATTGGATTTCATGGACAGGAAAGATATTATTACGATTTTTCCTACGCAGAAGAGGAATAACACCACAGTTGTCGTGATGAAGACTCCGAAAACAGAAACGAGTAACAGAAAAGTGTATATTCCTAGTCATGTGGGAAAATGTCTGAAGGAGCTGAAAGCAGAGCAGGATCATACAAAGGAAATCCTTGGAAATGAATATAAGGATTATAACCTGGTGCTTGCCACGACTTTTGGTATGCCAATTGGCGCAAGCCATGTTCGTACCAAGATGAAGCAGATTATTAAAAAGGAAGGATTGCCGAATGTGGTATTTCACAGCCTGCGTCATACATCGGTGACATACAAGCTGAAACTGAGTGGCGGTGATATAAAGGCGGTCCAGGGCGATTCCGGTCATGCGCAGGCAGACATGGTAACAGAGGTATATGGCCATATTTTGGACGAGGACCGCAAAAAGAATGCCCAGCTTATGGAAAATGCTTTTTTATAATAAGGAAAACTTAAATCCTGATATTCATGGGGCATCAGGTATACAGAATAATAATAACAATAATATGATAAGTGTTCCGGAGGGGTAGATGCGGATATGCTTATGAAAGTGCTTGGAAATCCGGAGATGGCAGCTCTGCTGACGAGTCTGGCGAAGTCGATTAAGGGATAGCTTATAAAATTTATAAACCGTGAGCTCTCTTTTTTTTCCTTTTTTATAATAGTGTCATTATGGTATAATAGAGACATACAAACTTGAATTTACCGGGATGATAAATTCTTACTCTGGGAGTATTGTTGTTTTTTTGTTGAATACGAATATTGATAAAAACAGCCTTCAGATTTATAAGAATCTTGGGTTTTTTCTATAAAGAAAATTTTTATCTTGATTATAGTCCGAAATCGTACTATAATGTCAGCGCGAGGTGAAAATGATTATGAATATCAGACAAAGATTAAACAAAAATTATAATGAACTAAATGGATTATACCATGATATTAGCATGAAGCTTGGGTTATCAGACAGTGAATCAATGGTCATGTATATGCTTTATGATATACAAGAACCTTTGACTCAAAGCGATATTGTAAAGGCTACCGGATTAAGTAAGCAGACTCTTAATTCTGCTATCAGAAAGCTAGAAAAAGAAGGAATCATTATTCTGGAGAAATTGAATGAAAAATCGAAAAAAATTGTGATGACGGACAAAGGGCAAGTATTGATTGAGCAAAAGATGAAGCCGTTAGTTGATATGGAAGATCGCGTTTTAGCTTCGTGGACGGAAGAAGACAGACGCAAATACCTTGAGCTAATAGAAAAGTTTAAAGTGCAATTTGAAAAGGAAGTAAAAGCATATGATAAAAGGAAATAGTATCCAGTTATCAGCCCATTTCACATACAAAAGATGTTTCGATTTGTTCTCGCTCCAATTTGCACAATGCTCTTTACATCCATTTATGGTATTGTAGATGGTTTTTTTGTTTCAAATTATGTGGGGAATACAGCATTTGCATCACTCAATCTGGTTATGCCGTATATTATGATGATTGCATCAGTCGGATTTATGTTTGGCTCGGGTGGAAATGCGTTAGTATCGCTGCATCTGGGGCTTGGCGAAAAGAAGAAAGCCAATGAGTATTTTTCCCTTATTGTTTATACACTGATTGGAATAGGTGTGGTTCTTGCTGCTGTCAGTTTCTTTCTTGCATCGAGCATTTCCAGACTTCTTGGTGCAAGTGAAGCAATGCTTCCATACGGTGTGCTTTATTTAAGAATTAATATGATTGGCATCGTTTTTTATATGCTACAGAACCTGTTTCAGAATTTTTTGATTACTGCAGAAAAACCGAGAACAGGATTTGCCATAACGTTGATAGCGGGATGTACAAACATGCTGCTCGATTGGATTTTAGTAGGAATATGTGGTTTGGGCATAGCCGGAGCAGCTTGGGCAACCGTTACCAGTCAGATAGTCGGTGGTATAGTTCCGTTTACCTATTTTCTGGTTTCAAAATCCAGTATCTTAAAACTGACCGGTACAAGGTTTGAAGCGAGAGTAATTGCCAAAACCTGCGGTAATGGTGTGAGCGAATTTTTGTCGAATGTATCAGCATCTATTGTCGGATTTTTATATAACCTGCAATTATTGCATTATGTGGGAGAAAATGGTGTATCCGCTTATGGCGTTATCATGTATGTATCTTTTGCATTTGTGGCGATATATATTGGATATTCTATGGGAGTCGCACCGATTATTGGATTCAATTATGGAGCAGAGAACAAATCAGAACTTCAAAATATATTTAGAAAAAGCGTTACTATTCTTGGAATTACAAACATAACAATGTTTGTTATGGCTGAAGTCCTGACAGTGCCTATGGCAAAGATATTTGTTGGATATAATCAGACTCTGACCGAATTAACCATACGGGGAATGAGGATTTATTCGGTCGCTTTTTTTGGTCATGGGATTTAATGTATTTGCATCTGCTTTTTTTTTACGGCATTAAGCAATGGAAAGATTTCAGCGATTATATCTGTTACCCGTACTCTGATTTTGCAGTTAATCATGATATATATAATGCCGATGATATTAGGTGTAGATGGGCTTTGGGCCGTGGTAATAGCAGTTGAAGGAATAAGTCTGATAGTGACGGTTTATTATATTCTAAAAATCGAAAGAATTATGGATATATGAAATAAGTGTTATTGTTTATATGCAAAGATTTCGACAGATTCAAGTTTGCAGAACTAATAGAGAAATAACATATAAAACAATAAATATGGTCAAAAAATCATCGACATCCGACCTACAGCATGTTATAATATAGGTAATCTAATAAGAAAACCAAGCAATCATTGTTGCGAAGCCGATTCGTAACGGTGGCCAACTGAATGAACTGGATGGAACTGAATAGTTAAACCCTCCGGGTGCTCCGAGCACCGGACGAGCACCGAAAGATGATTTACTAAGATGAAAACAGGTTTTCTTATTTTGACAGGGAGTAATAGAATAGTTAGGAAAACCAAGGATTTCCTTGACTTAGGTTGACTAATCATTGTATGTATTTATAGTGGTATCTCGAGCTCCTAAGCACTAGTTGAGGGTTCGATTCCCCTGAGAACAGTTGTTTGAAGCAGTAATGATTAAGAAAATTCATTACTGCTTTTTTTTTGGGTGGAAAAATCTGTAAAATTGGTTTTCTTGTCTGAGAAATCAGACCTGAGAGATATAAAACGCTCAGATTAGATTTACAAAAAATCTAGTCTGGGCTTTTTTTAGTCCAGGGAAAAGGAGGTCAAAATGAATATAGGTAACAGTCTGTTGTACAAAGAAGATTTTGCATGGATGAAAAAACAAACCTTGTTGAGGTTAAATTGAGTTTTCCATTGTATTGTATTGCTAATGAATAAGAATAAGAACAGACAATGCTGAATGCTCTGGAAACAAGAATATCTGAGTATAGTATGTAAGTTCGTAACAGAATGAAAGGAGCGATTCAAATGAGCAATTTAGAAAATTATATGAAACGGCAAGCAATTTTTTGTGAACAAAATGATAGCATTAGTAAGAATCTGTATTCAGAGTATGGGTAAAAAAAAGAGGCTTACGAGATGAAAAAGGCCAAGGTGTGTTGACGGGGCTTACAAATATTTCTGATATAAAAGCTTTTGAATATCATGATGGAGTAAAGAGTCCATGTGATGGCGAGTTATCTTATCGTGGTTATAATATAAAAGATTTAGTAACAGGAAGTAAAGGAAAAAGGTTTGTCTTTGAAGAAGGAGCATATCTTCTTTTATTCGGAGAATTGCCAACTGATACACAGTTAATGGAATTTCAGGGAAGACTATCTGATTGTATGGAACTACCGACTAACTTTACTAGAGATGTCATTATGAAAGCACCTACAGCAGATATTATGGGTTCTATGACTCGAAGTATTCTTACATTGGGCTCTTACGATAAGGAGAAAGAAAGTCTTGAAATTCCGAATGTGCTAAGGCAGAGTATGCAGTTGATCGCAGTATTTCCTATGTTAGCAGTATATGCATACCATGCTTATTGTCATTATGAAAAAAACGAAAGTATGTATATTCATAGACCTGAAAAAGATTTATCTATTGCTGAAAATTTCCTGCGCCTATTAAGACCAGATACAATTCACAGAACTGGAAGCAAGAGTACTGGATATAGCATTATTGTTACATATGGAACATGGTGGTGGTAACAATTCTACATTCACTACACGGGTAGTAACATCTTCAGGTTCAGATACTTATTCTGTTATTTCAGCAGCAATGTCATCCTTAAAAGGAAAAAAAAACATGGCGGTGCAAATCTGATGGTAATGAACATGATGGATGATATTAAAAGTCATGTGAAAGATTATGAAGACGAAGAGGAAATTGCATCATATCTGAGTAAGATTTTTGAAGAAAGAGGCGTTTGATCAGAAAGGACTTATTTATGGAATGGGACATGCTGTATATTCTATTTCCGATCCGAGAGAAAGGGTGTTCAAAGGCTTTGTAGAACAACTCGCAAGGGATAAAGGACGTGAGAAAGATATGACCCTTTATAACAATATTGAGAAGATTGCACCTAAATTGATTGCAAAGCAGCGTCAGATATTCAAAGGAGTAAGTCTTAATATAGATTTCTATAGTGGTTTTGTGTATGATATGTTGAATATTCCAAGAGAATTGTACACGCCATTATTTGCGATAGCAAGAATTGCTGGTTGGAGTGCACATCGCCTGGAAGAATTGATAACTACAGATAAGATCATTCGACCGGCATATAAGAGTCTAGTCAGCAAAAAAGAATATATAGAAAGAGAGGAACGATAATATGGGAGCAGGAACCAGTGCAGAGGAGTTTTTTTTAAAGAGCGTCAATGTTGAAAGCATATTTGAATTTGTCGAAAGAACAGATTATTTGTTCCTTTATAGTATAAAGGAATGTGTTGAAAAATCAGACTGTCATGAAGGAGTATATCTTTCAGAAGTGGCAGAATACATGAAATTATCGATTCCAGAAACATCTAAGATGGTAAAAAGTCTTGAAAATAAAGGATATATTATCTGGAAATTAGATGAAGAAAAAAGAAAGAACATACCTGGTTTTGACGAACAAGGCAATTGAATTAAGTAATTGTCAGAAAGAAAAAATGATAGAAGCTTATGAAAAAATCATATCGAATATACAAGAAGATGACCTGGCAGTTACACAGTGTACATTGAGAAAAATCCGACAGCTTATGGAAGAAATAAAATAGTGATTAATAAAACGGAGTAAGAAAAGCTCATTCATATATTAGAATAAAAATATGACTGTTTCTTTAAAAAAGAAGCCTGTCATATTTTTTTTTATGAAAAATAAATTTTGTTGAGGTTAAATTGAGATTGACTTTGTATTGTATAAGTATGAAATGAAAAGGAATCAGGTGATATACAATGAAAAAGCATGATCTGTCTGTAATCGGTTCCTTTAATATGGACATGAGAAGTGCATATCTGGATACGGAACTGATGCTTGTAATTCGCAGTAAAGATATTAATAAACAGTTGGAAGAGAGCATGGTGGAATATGAAAGAGTGTCCCGACAGGTATTGGAAGATGGAACCTATCGTGATCCGTATCATGTAGAGCCAATTGAATTGACAAAGAAGCGTCAGAGAAACATACTTTTGGTACAGCATCTGCTTGGATGGGCAAGATATCTGTTCTGATAAAGGAGGAAGAAGATCGTGTTTCAAATATTGATTGTAGAAGATGATAAAGAATTAAGCCAGCTATTCCAAAAAGTGCTTGAGAAGAATGGATATCAAGTCAAAAGTGCATCGGATGGAGCACTGGCATTAGAAGTATTGGATAAAGAGTATATTGATCTGATCATTTCCGATATTATGATGCCGGTTATGGATGGTTATGAACTGGTGTCAGAACTCCGCTCAGCAGGATATCAGATACCAGTTCTTATGATCACTGCGAAAGGTTCCTTTGATGATATGCGCCAGGGATTTCTTTCGGGAAGTGACGATTATATGGTAAAACCGGTAAATGTGAATGAAATGGTTTTAAGAGTTGGAGCACTGCTTCGCCGTGCACAGATACTGAATGAACACAAAATTGTGATCGGTTCAACAGAGTTTGATTATGATGCAATGACGGTTACAACTGATAAGGAAAGTCTTGTTTTGCCTAAAAAAAGAATTCCTGCTTTTATATAAGCTTGCAGCTTCGCCAGGCAGAACATTTACAAAACAACAGTTGATGGATGAAGTATGGGGATACGAGACGGAGGCAGACCCACATACGATAGAGGTACATATAGGAAGAATCAGAGAGCGTTTTAAAGATAACCCTGATTTTGAAATCGTAACAATGCGTGGAATTGGATACAAGGTGGTGAAAAAATAATGGAACAAAAGGAAGAAAAAGGATTGCGGATCCGATCCTGTCTGACTGGTGCAATCTGGCTGGCACTTGTATTTTCAACAGTTATATCTGCTTTATTATTTGCTATTTTGAATCATTTTTTTAATCTGCCGGGCAGTATACCTGTGCTTGGCTGGCTTTTGATTTTCAATACATTGATTGCAGGGCTGATCACTTCCTTTATTAATGCAAAGTTACTGGAACCAATTACTAGACTATTTTGAACAGCATTTGGAAACGAACAGCCGTATAGCAGAAGTTGGAGAATCTTATCAAAGTTTTAACGTTATGACAAAAGAACTTCGTGCAACAGAGGTGCTGCAGATGGATTTTGTATCTAATGTTTCTCATGAGTTTAAGACCCCGATTAATGCCATTGAAGGATATACAATGCTGCTTCAGGGAGAAGAACTGTCTCGGATCAAGAGGAATATGTAGAAAAAATCTTATTTAACACCCAAAGACTTTCCGGATTGGTTGGTAATATTTTGCTGTTATCCAAGTTAGAGAATCAGAATATACCCAAAAAAAAACAGAATATCGTCTGGATGAACAGATTCGCCAGGCATTTCTTTCATTGGAAACAAAATGGACAGAAAAAGAAATTGGTTTTCAGGTGGAATTGGAGGAAGTTAAATATACGGGGAATGAAGGACTTTTTATGCATATCTGGATAAATCTTTTGGATAATGCGATTAAGTTCAGCCCATCAAAGGGGACAATTACGATGTTTCTGAAACAAGAACAGGATTTTGTTAAGTTCATTCTGGAAGATGAAGGACCAGGAATAGAGGATGATGTAAAATCCAGAATATTTGACAAGTTCTATCAGGTAGATGGATCTCATAAAGCAGAAGGAAATGGCCTAGGTCTTGCACTTGTAAAACGGATTGTAGATAGTGCCGGAGGAACAATCAAAGCAGAAAACCGTGAATATGGTGGATGCAGATTTGTTGTAGAGCTTCCAATACAGAAAGATGAGGCCATATAAGTTTAAGAAAAACATATAGAGGAGGAATTACATGACATTTTATCAGGAGTTGCAGTTAAATCAGGCAGGTTCTAAAAACCTGTTGAAAAAGAGTGAAACACTGAAAGAAAAATCATATCATATACTGGTATATTTGGTAAAGATAGCTGTTACAATGGCATTTTGTTTTTTATTTGTTACTATTTCATCTTATTTGGAAATGAGAATAGTATTGTGGGTGTAGTAGTTTTATTATGCCTTATGGTATTTCGGAATGCGGATCTGGGGATCCACACCGGACAATCTACGATGCTTTTGGCTTTGTTCTTTGTAATTATGACTGTATGTCCGCATTTAGCAAATCAGTTTTCACCGGTATTGGGAATGCTGTTAAATATTGCGGCACTGGCTGTGTTGATTCTGTTCGGATGCCATAATCCATTCATGTTTAATCAATCTACATTGGTTCTTGGGTATCTGCTGCTATATGGTTATGATGTTACGGGGAAAAAGCTATCAGATGCGATTAATCGGAATGGCTTTAGGTGCAGCACTTACCTGCTTCGTATTTTATCGAAATCATAAAAACAGAACTTATAAAAGAAATCTGAAAGATCTGATACAGGAATTTGATATCACTTCTTCCAGAACAAAATGGCAGATATGTCAGATCATATGCGTGCCGATTGTCCTTTGCATTGCAGAACTTTGTAATATGCCACGTGCAATGGGCTGGTATTGCGGCCATGTCCGCGATTTTGCCATTTATGGAAGATATGCACTACAGAGTCCGTAAAAGGATTGTCGGAAATATTGTAGGTGTTATATGTTTTACAGTATTATATTTTCTGCTTCCTTCATCCATCTATACATACATAGGAATCCTTGGCGGAATTGGTGTAGGACTTTCTGCAAAATATGGCTGGCAGGCTGTATTTAACACATTTGGTGCTTTAGCCATTGCTACAGAGAGTTATGGACTACAAGGAGCGGTTAGTCTTAGAGTGATTCAAAATGTTTTTGGTGTTGTGTTTGCTTTAGCATTTTGTGTTATATTTTATTGGTTTATGTCTAAAAAAAAGGAAAGTGATGTGACCGTACATGCAGAGTGAAGTGAATCAGGAAGAAAATTTGAATAGAATTATTACGGTTCCTAATCTTCTTTCTTTTTTTCGGCTTTGTCTGATTCCGGTAATTATATGGAGTTATTGTGTAAAGAAAAATCCTCTGTTAGCTGGTGAAATCTTATTGCTGTCTGGTCTTACGGATCTTGCTGATGGATATATCGCAAGAAGATTCCATAGGATTAGTAATTTAGGAAAAATACTTGATCCGGTGGCTGATAAGCTGACACAGGCAGCGATGTTAATCTGTCTGTTTACTCGTTTTCCGCATGTGCTTCTTTTAATCGTAATAATGGCAGGTAAGGAACTGTATATGGTAGTCAGTGGATGTCTTGTGATACGAAAGACAGGAAAAGTACATGGTGCAGACTGGCATGGAAAGATAGTAACCTTTTTATTATATGGAACTGCAGCGGTTCATATTATATGGTTCCACATTACACCGATGGTATCAGATCTGTTGATTGGTTTGTGCGCTATAATGATGGTCATATCGGTCGCTCTGTATATTATCCAGAATACCAGGACTCTTAAGGGAGAGACGGTATAAGCAATTTTATATTGCAATGACTAGAAAAATATTTAGGAGAAGATAGATATAAACAGTAAGTCAAACACACAAACTATGGAGTCTTTAGTCGGTTTAATAAAATTTTAGATAGAAAATAAATCATTCAATGTCATTTAGATAAGGTTTTTTATGGAATGGGGTGGAATGGGAATACCTGGAGATCTTTCCAGCCAGTCAAGATTTGTGAAAGTTGCCTTTACAAAATTAAATTCGATCTCCGGTGAAGAAGAGGATGAGAGTGTAAGCCAGTTCTTCCATATCTTAGGATCCGTAGATCAGCAACGTGGATGCTGTGAGGTGACAGAAGGCAAATATGAGATCACGATATACACGTCCTGTTGTAATACAGCAAAAGGTATTTATTATTATACGACTTATGATAATCATCAGATCACAGCGGTTGACATGCATGCCGAAAATCTGGATTCAGATCAGCTGATCTGTTATCCGCTTCTGTCCAAGGGCGAAGTCAGATGGCAGAATAAATAATACGAAAATGCACGGAGAAAGCATAACGCAGAACAACAGGAGGAAAGAACATGAAAGAAGTTAAAACACCGAAAAAACCACTGGCATATTATTATGGGATTGTGTTAATAGTGCTGATAGTATTTAATCTGGTTGTCACACCAATCCTTATGAAGCATCAGGTAAAGGAAACGGATTATGGAACTTTTATGAGCATGATCGAGAAGAAGAATATCGGTGAAGTAGAAGTTAAGGACAATCAGATCATCTTTACAGATAAAGATCAAAAAAATATTTATAAAACAGGTCTGATGAACGATCCGAACCTGACGGACAGGCTATATGAATGTGGAGCAGTATTCGCAAAAGATATCGATAAGCAGATGTCACCGATCATCAGCTTCCTGCTGACCGGGATTTTGCCATTGATCCTTTTTATCGCACTGGGAAATTATATGGCGAAGAAACTGATGGAGCATGCCGGAGGAAAAAATTCGATGGCTTTTGGAATGGGAAAAAGCAATGCGAAGATTTATGTGCAATCCAGTGAGGGAATCCGTTTTTCAGACGTTGCAGGAGAAGATGAGGCGAAAGAAAACCTTTCAGAGATCGTTGATTATCTTCACAATCCGAAGAAGTATACCGATGTAGGTGCGTCTATGCCAAAAGGTGTCCTTCTTGTAGGACCTCCGGGAACTGGTAAAACAATGCTTGCAAAAGCAGTTGCAGGTGAATCAAATGTACCATTTTTCTCAATGTCCGGATCAGAATTCGTAGAGATGTTTGTCGGTATGGGAGCTTCCAAGGTTCGAGATCTTTTCAGACAGGCAAAGGAAAAGGCGCCATGTATCGTGTTTATTGATGAAATTGATGCCATTGGTAAAAAGCGTGACGGACAAATAGGCGGAAATGATGAGAGGGAGCAGACCTTGAATCAGCTTCTTACAGAGATGGACGGATTTGAAGGAAATAATGGTGTCATCATTCTGGCTGCAACGAACCGTCCGGAGTCGTTAGATCCGGCACTTACACGTCCGGGACGTTTTGACAGACGTGTGCCGGTTGAACTGCCGGATCTTGCAGGCCGTGAAGCAATTTTAAAGGTTCATGCAAAGAAGATAAAAGCATCTGATGATGTTGACCTGCATACGATTGCACGTATGCATCCGGTGCATCCGGTGCGGAGCTTGCCAATATTATAAATGAAGCAGCATTACGTGCTGTCCGTAGTGGAAGGACCGTTGTAAATGAATCTGATCTCGAAGAAAGTATAGAAGTGGTTATTGCAGGATATCAGAAGAAGAATGCGGTTCTTTCAGATCAAGAGAAGAAGGTTGTTGCATATCATGAGATCGGACACGCTCTGGTAGCTGCATTACAGAGTCATTCAGCTCCGGTCCAGAAGATTACGATCATCCCGCGTACCTCAGGTGCACTCGGCTACACTATGCAGGTTGAGCAGGGTGATAAATATCTGATGACGAAAAAAGAACTTGAGAATAAGATTGCTACATTTACAGGCGGACGTGCGGCAGAGGAGATCGTATTTGGTGAGATCACGACCGGAGCCTCCAATGATATCGAACAGGCAACAAAAATTGCAAGAGCGATGATCACCCGCTACGGCATGACAGATGAATTCGACATGGTGGCAATGGAAAACGTGACCAACCAGTATCTTGGCGGCGATACGTCTCTTTCCTGTTCTGCAGATACACAGAAGGAAATTGATGAAAAAGTCGTGCAGCTCGTAAAAGCAGAGCATGAAAAAGCAAGAAAAATCCTTGCTGAAAACAGGGAAAAACTGGACGAACTGGCTATGTACCTGTATGAGAAGGAAACAATTACAGGTGACGAATTTATGGATATTTTAGACAGAAAATAAAGTAGTTAATTAGATAATCAATGTCATTTAGATAAGGTTTTTTTATGATGAAAACAGTATATCATATGCGTTCGTGCATTGAAAAAATACTGTTCAGTTAAGAAATGCTGTATTTTTTAGGTGCACTAATGCGTAGAAAGCAGGTGTATGATGAATTCAAATCATTTTTTGTGTATGACAAAAAGACAGATTGCATATCTGCCTCATAACGCAGTATAATGGTAACGAGATTTATGCAACCCGATACGTGAAATTCCTATTTCTCTTTGGACTGAGATAGGATATTTTCGATTGTACCTGACAGGTGTCAGATACTTTTGTATGAGAAGCATGGTCTCTGTTTCATCACCGCCGTGTTTGAGATATGCCCTGCATATGTTTACTGCGGTGGCGAAATTAATTTTATAGACGTGTTTGGTATTTTTAGATGTTTTTACCACAGCGTGAGAAGTCACTAATTCACAGAAATTATACAGAATCATACGAGCATTGATTTCCCCGATTAATACTAAATTGACTACTCCAGCATCACCTATTGATCATATCTTTACTAAAGGATTTATAAAAAATACATGTAGAGTGTCGCAACCAACAGAGTGTTCTGATCATTTAATTTTATGGGCTGAAGAAAAATAGTTAGTAGTTCTGAAAAATGGAATTATTTTATATAAATGAGCGGACAAATTCATGTTTGGAGAATTGAAAAAAACGGAATTTACCTATTAAGACATATAAACTCTTGACAATAAAGCTCCTATATAGTATGTTTTTAATAAACTACTATATAGGAGCTTTTGCATGGAAATGAATGGAGGATTTCTTGTCACAAAAATAAAACAGCTTGGAGACCGGATTTTCGAGAAGATTCTCAGTGAAAAGAATATTGATGCGTTTAATGGAGCCCAGGGGCGTATTCTTTATGTGCTGTGGCAGGAGGATGGTATCTCAATCAGGTCACTCTCGACTAAATGCGGATTAGCGATAACATCTCTTACTACGCTGGAAAGAATGGAAAATCAAGGGCTGATAAGCCGTGTTCAGTCTGAAACGGACAAAAGGAAAACACTCCTGTTTCTGACTGAGAAAGCACATGCCTTAAAGGGCGAGTACGATGCTGTATCTGATGAGATGGGCAGTATTTACTACAAAGGTTTTTCAGAAGAAGAAATTGCCCAGTTTGAGGAATACCTCGACCGTATCAGAAAAAATCTTGAGGATTGGCAGAAGTCATGAGTATTTGTATCAAAGAGCAGATTCAGAACATGAATATCGTCATTGGCTGCACAGTGGGGTGTGCATATTGCTATGCCCGCAACAACGTGAAACGCTGGCATATGATTGATGACTTCGCTGCCCCTGAATTCTTTCCGGGTAAGCTCAAGATGATGGAAAAGAAACGTCCGCAGAACTTTCTTCTTACTGGGATGAGCGATCTCTCCGGATGGAAGCCGGAATGGAGAGATGAGGTATTTGCAAAGATCCGTGAAAATCCACAGCATCAGTTCCTGTTCCTTACCAAGCGACCTGATTTGCTGGATTTTGATACCGATCTGGAAAACGCATGGTTTGGCATTACGGTGACGAGGAAAGCAGAACTGTGGCGTATCGACGCCATTCGGAAAAACGTTAGAGCAAAACATTACCATGTTACCTTTGAGCCGTTATTCGACGATCCCGGCACAGTTGACCTTTCCGGAATCAATTGGATCGTTGTGGGCACCATGACCGGAGCTCAGAGCAGGAAGATTCATACGGAGCCGGAATGGGCATGGTCTCTGGCGGACCAGGCACATAAGCTCGGCATCCCGGTGTTTATGAAGGAAGACATTGTCCCTATCATAGGGGATGAAAATATGATTCAGGAAATGCCGGAAGAATTTAATAAAGTGTTAGAGGTACAGAAATCATGGAAGAAGTAATAAATGGAATCCTCATTCGTGAGGTGGAAACAAAGAACATCATGACTAAGTCTAGTCTGCCGGTAGGCGGTTACTCGGTCAATCCCTATGTGGGCTGTACACATGCCTGCAAGTATTGCTATGCTTCTTTTTTATGAAGCGATTTACCGGGCACAAGGAGGAATGGGGCACTTTCCTTGATGTGAAGCATTGGCCGGAAATTAAAAATCCGAAGAAATATGCCGGACAGCGGGTGGTCATCGGTTCTGTGACAGATGGCTACAATCCACAGGAGGAGCAATTCGGGAATACCAGAAAACTTCTGGAGCAGCTGATCGGCAGTGACGCAGATATTCTGATCTGCACAAAGTCGGATCTTGTGGTACGGGATATTGATCTGCTGAAGAAACTTGGACGTGTAACCGTTTCATGGTCGATCAACACACTAGATGAAAATTTCAAGAACGATATGGACTCTGCTTCGAGCATTGAGCGCCGTATCTCTGCTATGAAGCAGGTATATGAGGCAGGTATCCGTACAGTCTGTTTCGTATCCCCGGTATTCCCCGGTATCACGGATTTTGAAGCAATCTTTGAGCGGGTAAAGGATCAGTGCGATCTGTTTTGGCTCGAAAATCTCAATCTTCGAGGCGGTTTCAAAAAAGACAATTATGGATTATATCGCCGGAAAATATCCTGATCTTGTACCACTTTACGACGAGATCTATAACAAGCATAACCGCAGCTACTTTGAAGCACTTGAAGTAAAAGCTGAGAAAATGGCTAAGAAGTATGATTGTGCCTTTGTGGATAATGAAATGCCTTATGGCAGAGTCCCGCAGGGGCATCCGGTGATCGTAGATTATTTCTATCATGAGGAAATCCGTGGGACAGAGAATACCGGTAAAGAGCTGGTTTTAATTGTAAAATTTTACATGGGGAACTAACATCAGCTGGTTTTATTGACATAAATATAAAAATAAGTATAATAATAGTTGAGTAATTGTTCAACTATTATTATTTTGGAGGTGAATATATGTCAAAAACGTCTTATATTTGTAATTGCGATGTAATTCATGAGGATATTGTGAATGATGTGAAATCCAAGATGCAACCCAAAGATGATTATATCCAGTTGGCATCTTTATTTAAGCTATTTGGAGATGGAACTAGAGTACAAATCTTACACGCTCTAGAACAGAGTGAGATGTGTGTATGTGATCTTGCAGTGCTACTGGGGGTAACAAAATCTGCAATTTCGCATCAGTTAAAGGCATTACGCCTAGCGAATCTGGTAAAATTCCGTAAAGAAGCACAGATAGTTTACTACTCGCTGGCAGATGATCATGTGAAAGAGATTATTGACAAGGGATTTGAGCATCTTTGGCAGAAATAATATTTTTTAACATTATAGTTGAGTAATTGAACAATTAAACAAATTATAAGGAGATTATCATGAAACGCATATTTCTATTAAAAGGGTTGGACTGTCCGAATTGTTCCGCAAAAATTGAAAAAGAAGTCGGAGAGTTGGATGGAGTGCAATCCTCAGTGGTAAATCTGATGAAGCAGACGCTGACAATCAATGTTACTCAGACAGCCGCAGATACGATAGCCAGTCAGATTGAAACGATTGTTCATAGCCATGAGCCAGATGTGGAAGTTCAGGAAGAAACCGTTATGAATGTTACAAAGAGTTATTCGTTAAAAGGATTGGATTGTCCGAATTGTTCCGCAAAAATTGAAAAGAAGTCGGAGAGTTGGATGGAGTGCAATCCTCAGTGGTAAATCTGATGAAGCAGACGCTGACAATCAATGTTGCTCAGACAGCCGCAGATACGATAGTCAGTCAGATTGAAACGATTGTTCATAGCCATGAGCCAGATGTAAGTTTCTGAAATTGTACAGGAATCTTATATACCGGAAAAAAAGCAGGAGGCCAATGAATCCTATAACAATGAGGATAAGAAGTTGACAGTTCGTTTAGCGACTGGTGCAGCAATCTATGCCATTGGTATGGCATTGACTGTTTTTGCGAAAGTGCCACTGCCTATCGAGTTAGCTTTTCTCATTGTTTCTTATGTTATTCTTGGTGGAGATGTTGTATGGCAGGCTGTGAGGAACATTTCAAAGGGGCGTGTATTTGATGAACATTTTTTGATGGGTGTTTCTACGATTGGGGCTTTTGTCATTGGTGAATATCCGGAAGCAGTTGCTGTTATGCTGTTCTATCGAGTTGGTGAATTTTTCCAGTCATTGGCTGTTGAGCGTTCCAGAAAATCTATATCAGATTTAATGGATATACGTCCGGATTCTGCTACAGTAAGAAGAAATGGGAAATTGATTACCATATCTCCTGAAAGTGTCGCCATTGGTGAGATTATTATTGTAAAGCCTGGTGAAAAAATCCCATTAGACGGTGTGGTATTGGATGGAGATTCTATGCTGGATACAAGGGCCTTAACAGGAGAATCAGTTCCGAGAAGTGTTCATAAAGGAGACGAAGCACTTTCCGGTTGTATGAATCAGACGGGTGTTTTAACGATTAAGACAACGAAAGCATTTGGTGAATCTACTGCTTCAAAGATTATTGATCTTGTGGAAAATGCGTCCAGTAGAAAAGCACCAACAGAAAATTTCATTACTACATTTGCACGTTATTACACTCCTGTTGTTGTAATCTTAGCAGCTATTCTGGCAATTCTGCCACCGATCCTTCTTGGTGGAGGTTGGACAGAGTGGATTCGCAGAGGATTTGTTTTCCTTGTGGTATCTTGCCCATGTGCATTGGTCATTTCAATCCCGCTGACTTTCTTCGGAGGTATTGGTGCGGCATCTAAACGAGGTGTTCTTGTAAAAGGAAGTAATTATTTAGAGGCGCTTAATAATGTCAGCATTATTGTGTTCGATAAAACTGGAACACTTACAAAGGGTGTTTTCAATGTGACTGATATTCTGCCTGCAAATGGATTTTCAAAAGAACAGGTTCTGGAGTATGCGGCCCAGGCAGAGAGCTTTTCTAACCATCCTATTGCAAAATCCATTCTCTCTGCTTATGGAAAAGAAATTGACCAATCAGTTATCTCTGATTACAAGGAAATTTCCGGATATGGAATCAGTGCCATGGCAGGAAAGAAGAAAGTTTATGCTGGCAATACGAAACTTATAGATACAGAATGTATAGAGTACACAACCTGTGAAAACGCAGGTACAAAAGTTTATTTGGCGGTAGATGGTCAATATGCCGGATGCATTTTGATAACAGATGAAGTAAAGCCGGACAGCAAAAAAGCAATTTCTGATTTGAAACATATCGGTGTGGAAAAAACAGTCATGCTTACTGGTGATGATGAAAAAATTGGAAAGGCTGTTGCGGAAGAATTGCAGTTGGATGAATATTATGCACAACTGTTTCCTGATCAAAAAGTGGAAAAGGTTGAGCTTTTAGACAGTAAAAAGAGACAGGGAAGCAAATTAGCTTTTGTTGGTGATGGTATCAATGATGCTCCTGTCCTTGCTCGTGCGGATGTTGGTATCGCAATGGGTGGTCTTGGTTCAGATGCGGCCATTGAAGCTGCGGATGTGGTTCTGATGACAGATGAACCATCTAAGCTGGTGGATGCGATTGATGTGGCAAAAGCGACAAAGCAAATTGTCATGCAGAATATAGTGATTGCCCTTGGAATTAAGAGTGTGTTCCTGATTCTTGGCGCTCTTGGTATTGCGGGAATGTGGGAAGCTGTATTTGGTGATGTAGGCGTTACCATAATTGCCGTCTTGAACGCAATGAGGATTTTGAAAAAATAAGAAACGAGGTGGCAATGTGAAACGAAAACTGATTCTGTTAGTTGTTACGATTGTTTTTCTTGTAGGTATTTGGTGCCATTTTACATTCACCGCCTTCTATGATTGATGCAGTCACAGGAGCAACACCGAAGTCAAAAAAGGCGGCTCAAGCCTCCGCACAGTTGGAAGGCTCTTATGTTCTCGGTATTAATATGATGTCAGATGGTCTCGACAACGAGAACACCCGGAATAAATTAAAAGAATTGGCACTGGACGATTCGGAAACAAATGAAACAGATCTCATGAAAACGGACATTAGTTTTCGGTTATATGTATCTGAGACGGATTATCCGCTTGTCAGTTATGCTAAGAAACTCTGTGACAGGTTGAAACAGGCCGGTTTTTCCGTAGATCTGAAAGAGTACAGTAACACAATGATGCTATCAAGAGTGGTAAGTGGAAAGTATGATGTATTCCTGGCATCGGATGATTTTATTGACGTTACAACGCTAACACAGATGGACTATATGATCATGGACAGCGAAGAAATGAGGTGAGCGGGAATTTATGAGAAAATGGAATACGATTTTATCTGTTTTGATGCTTCTCATTTTTATGATTCATGGGATCATGGGCAGCTTTATGCTGAACGGAGTTGGAAGTAGCGCAGGGAAACTTCTTGCATGGATTGGTGTTGGTATTCTTGTTGTGCATACGGTGATTGGTGTCATCCTGACAGTTCAGAGTTTACAGACAGCGAAGCAATCCGGAAAAATGTATCTGAAACAAAACGTCATATTTTTGGGCGAGACGTGCCAGCGGGCTGGCGATACTAATCCTGCTGTTCTTCCATATTGGCTTGTTTGGAAAAGTGCAGAACGGAACATATATTCTGTTCCCTTTTACGACGGTCAAAATGGTAACCCAGCTTTTGTTTGTGGCTGCGTTCTTTGTCCATGTTTTTATCAATATCCGCCCATTGCTCGTATCGCTGGGAATCATCAGTTATAAAGAACGAAGGGGTGATATTTATTTGATTCTTTCGGTGCTCCTTCTGTTTATAGCGGGCACAGTTATTTTCTATTATATTGGGTGGCAATATCTATGAGTAAGACAATTATTATTATAGGTGCTGGACTGGCAGGACTTTCAGCGGCTTTGCAGGCAGCGGAAAATGGATGCAATGTAAAACTGGTTTCCTCCCTTCCGTCAGAGCGGGCGCAGTCTGTTATGGCGGAGGGCGGTATCAACGCAGCTTTGAATACAAAAGATGAAAACGACAGTCCCGAAGAACATTTTACAGATACAATAAAGGCGGCTTGTGGTCTGGCAGATCCAAATGCAGTTTGGGGAATGACACAGGCAGCACCGGAGCTGGTGCACTGGCTGTTAAAACTTGGAGTTCAATTTAACATGAGCGGCTATGATGATGTGGATCTGCGGAATTTTGGCGGGCAGAAAAAGAAAAGGACTGCTTTTGCGCAGAGCGATACCGGGAAGCAGATCATGACAGCTATGATAGACGCTGTTCGCAGGAAAGAAGCATCTGGTATGGTAGAACGGTTCAGCCATCATTCTTTCCTAACACTTCGTCTGTGTGACAATATTTGTTGTGGCTGCGTAATCAGGGATGAATACAGTCAGGAGACTGTGGAATTACCGGGGGATGCGGTTATTGTTGCCACCGGTGGTATGCACGGATTGTTTGGAAATACAACGGGTTCGCTGAGCAATACAGGAGAAGTCACCGCAGAATTGTTCCGGCTTGGTGTTCCTCTGGCAAATGGTGAGATGATCCAGTACCATCCGACAACTGTGAAATGTGGTGGAAAACGCATGCTCATCAGCGAGGCGGCCAGAGGGGAAGGTGGTAGGTTGTTTGCCATGAAAGATGGAAAACAATGGTATTTCATGGAGGAAAAATACCCGGAGCTTGGAAATCTGATGCCACGAGATATTACCGCCAGAGAGATATGGAAGGTCAGCCATGAATCAGAGGTATTTCTTGACATGACGGAAATATCGGACGAGATTATTTCAAATAAGCTATCTGGTCTGGCAGACGATTGTATGACCTATCTGCATAAAGATATACGAAAGGAACCGGTGTCTGTTTTACCGGGAATTCACTATTTTATGGGAGGCATTCTGGTGGATGAGCAGCACAGAACGCCGATTCAGAATCTTTACGCTGCCGGAGAATGCTGTGCCCAATATCATGGTGCTAACCGTCTTGGTGGAAATTCTCTGTTAGGAGCGTTATATGGAGGACGTGTTGCGGCAAAATCAGCATGCGAACAGGCAGATGCAGTAGATCTATCTTGTGCGACACAGATAGATTTTCCACCAGCGTCCCAAATTTCAGAAATAAAGCAATTAAACAAAGTGATGCAGGAGACTATGGGCGTTGTCAGAAATGAGAATACGTTGTTAAATGGGATTCAAACGGTACAAGCGCTGACAGGAAATCTTCCATTGCTTGGCATGGCAGTTCTAAAGAGTGCTCTTGCAAGAAAAGAAAGCCGTGGTGCACACTGGCGGGAGGATTATCCGAAGAGCAATGACGATGATTACCTTAAAACAACGGTAGCCAGATTTGATGGAAAGCAGATACAGATTTCCTTTGTACCTGTTCCAGAAAGGCGGTGATTCACTTGGTATATAAAATAAGAATCAGGCGGCAGGAGAGTCAGAAATCAGACAGTTATTGGCAGGAATTTGAGTATGACGGAAGCAAAAACAGCTCTGTTGCCACTGTTCTAAAGGAATTGAACAGTAGAATCCCTTTGAAAGATAATTCAGGGAATATAGTTACTCCCATCAGCTGGGAATGTAGCTGTATGGTGCGAAAATGTGGGGCTTGCGCCATGCTGATTAACGAACGTCCGAGGCTGGCATGCTCTACATTTCTACATACGTTAAAAGGTTCTACAATCACCTTGGAACCTTTAAGCAAATTTCCGCTTGTAAGAGATTTGATCGTTGACCGGTCAATTCTGTTTGAAAATTTGAAAAAACTGAATCTTTGGCTTGAAAGTGAAGCTTATATGAATCCGTGGACACATGAACCGAGATACCAGTCGGCACGCTGTCTGATGTGTGGCTGCTGCCTTGAAGTGTGTCCTAACTTCTCTGCAAATGGGACTTTCGCAGGCGCTGTTGCTGCAGTCAACGCATTTCGGATTCTGAATGAAGAACAGGAAAGCACTCATTTGAATGAGATTTCTGCTGAATATAAGAAGAAATATTTTGAGGGATGCGGGAAGTCGTTATCTTGTCATGATATTTGTCCGATTGGTCTGCCTGTGGAAGAACTGCTTGTAAGGTCGAATGCAGCGGCTGTTTGGGGCAAATAAAATGGATGATACAATAGGAATATTAAGCATTATTATCATTGTAATACAACTGGTATTTTTAATAGGCTCTATTTTCCCGACGGAAAAGTCATTAAAAAACAATTTCAATGAGGATGGAACAAGGCGATAACTTCTTGTTTGAAAAATTGAGAAAACGTAATATTGAACAAAAAAGAAATGCACAGTTCTTAGCTTATCGTGAACTGTGCATTTTTGTAAATAAATACTTTTAATTAGCCGATTACGGCATCCTCTGCTGTAAAATGTTCCAGAGAATTTTCTTTTACCTGAATGCAGATATAAGTAATTCCAGAAATATCGGATGCAAAAAACTGACGCTTTGCAGCAGGTGCGATTTTTAGCCAGTCGCCAGTTGAAAGGCTGATTTCTTCTCCATCAATTATGGCTTTGCCGTTACCTGAAAGAATTCCATAGATTTCTTCATTTTCTTTATGAGAATGAACAAATGGGACATTTGCTCCTGCAGGTAGTTCGTTTAAACTGATTTCTGCACCAGTTAAAGACAACTTTTCATGCAGCTCAATTCGGCTTTCCTTTCCAATCGTTGTTTTTGTGTAATTTGCCATAATAACCTCCATAGTTAACACTTGTAATAGAAAGTATTTTGGCTAAGATGTGAAAAATGATGAAGGAAAAACAACTCGAAAGCAGTTTGAAGTTGATTTTGTGGTCAATCAGGGGAGTCAGAGATATTATATTCAGGTGGCTTATGATATGGTCTCTGAGGAAAAAAGCAGAAGCAGGAATTTAATTCATTTAGAAATATCCCTGATTCATTTAAAAGATCGTGGTAGTAAACGGAACAAAAAGCCTTGGAGAAATGAGGAAGGCTTTGTAATCATGGGCATGAAATATTTTCTGCTTAATGCAGATAGCTTGGAGTTTTAGAAATATTGCTGGGATATCGCCAACGAAGTAATGAAAAATAGTGAAAAAATAGTGTAATTTTAGTGGAAAAACAATTCGCAAAACGATATAATATATGGATGAAATGGAGGTGGAACATGTGATTAAAGTTACTCTGACAAATGAAATTTTAAAAAGAATATCGGAAATAGACGAAAAACGTTTTTCACTTAGTTCGATAGAAATGCCACCTGTTACAAAAAAAAAAACAGGCTAAGAAAAAACTCCAAGAAAAAAGCTCCTATGCTTCTAATAAGATTGAAGGAAATCCATTGACTGAAAAACAGGCAAATGAAGCTATTGATAGTGATCCGCACAAACATTTTTTAAAGCCGGAACAGGAAGTGCGAAATTACTTTTTGGCCTTAAATGTTTTAGAAGAAAAGCTGAAAAAGAAGGAACGTTTTTCAAAAGAAATGATTTTAGAAGTGCAGGCAATGGTTGAAAAAGGTGCTTCAAAAGAAAAGATAGGCCTAAGAGGTCCTATGCCACCAGGGATGCTATTTGCAGTATATGATTCCGAGACAGGCGCAGCGGAATATATTCCGCCAGAGTACATTGATATTCCGGATTTACTGGAAGAGCTTGTTGAATATGTAAATACTACAGATGATCATCCGCTGATCATCGCTGCTATAGTTCATTATCAATTGGTTACCATTCATCCTTTTGAAGATGGAAAGGGAAGAACCGCCAGATTAATGTCAGGATATATCCTTGATTATTATGGATATGGTTTTAATGGAATAGGTTCTTTGGAAGAATATTTTGCCTATGACCCAGATGAGTATTATGCATCATTGCAAGGGATTACCGGCATTGTATTATTCCGGACGAGAAAATCCTCCTCATCCGGAAATTTGGATCAATTATTTTTTAAGAATGATGGTATTGTATTCTAAAAAAGTATACGAATTATCAAAAGAATCCGAGAACGATGAGTTAGATGGAAGCCTGTCCTACTTAAATGCAAAAGAAAAGGAATTCTTAGCTTTTCTGTTAAAAAAGCGATTATATGAGTTTACACCAATTGAAGTAAGCAAAATGCTTGGTGTAACCAACAAAACTATTATTAATAGATGTGCAAAGCTGGTAAATAATGGTTTGTTAATTCCAATCATTGTCAAGACACGGATCCGATCCTATCGGTTAAGTGATTTTTCTAAGACAAATGAGAAAAAGATTTTGAAAAAAATATCATAATAGATGCATGAGATGTACAAAGACATATGATAAAGAAAATAAGAAACCGGTAGTCCATCAGTATCTTTCCCGTGTAAAGGATTGGCTTTGTTTGATTGATGCCCACATCGTGGGTGAACTCTTTTTCCTTTTTCATAATAGTATCATTATGGTATAATAGAGACATCAAAATCGGAATTTGCATTTGTGGGATGCTTTGGGTTTTACGCTGGAAAACCCGATATGGAAATTGTAAGGAAAAAGCCTGAAGGTTTTAAGATTATGGTTCCTCAAAATAAAGAGCCTCTTGTTATATAAATTTTCAAGTGATATACTGAACACATGAAAAAGAACCGTGCGATATTACAGTCTTGCATTGCGCACGGTTTTTTAGAAATACGTGGTTAGACGAAGCTAACACACGTGTGATTTACAGAACGATCTAAAAGAGGATTAATTTTTATGAGAATATTGATTTATGGTGCAGGCGTGATTGGCTCCTTTGTATGCGGCTTTATTAGCAGATGCAGGTTATGATACAAGTATTTATGCCAGAGGTAAAAGACTTGAGATCCTAAAAAATGATGGATTACTTTATAAGAAAAATCAGGACTTAATAAAGGCAAAATTAAGATTCTCGAAGAAGTGCCAGATGATGATATTTATGATTTTATTTTACTGACTGTCCGGGAAAACCAGCTGTATGAAGCACTAACTGAATTGAAAAATAATAAAAGTAATACGATTGTTACAATGATAAATTCACTGGACAGTTACAATAAATGGGAAGACATTGTCGGAAAAGGAAGAATATTACCGGCTTTTCCAGGAGCAGGCGGAAGTATAAATGATGATGGTATCCTTGATGCGTCCCTTACCCGAGGATTATCCAACCAACAACATTTGCAGAAATATCAGGAAATAAATCTGAAAGAACAAAGCATTTTTCAAAGATATTAAAGCATGCTCGGATCCCATATCAGGAAGTAAAAAGAATATGCATATGTGGCAGCTGTGGCATCTTGCCATGGTGGTGCCGATTGCAGATGCATATTATGAAGCTGATTGTTCGGAGAGAGCAGGAAGAGACTGGAAGATCATGAAGAAAACAGCAAAAAGATTGAAAGAAATTTTAACTTTTTGCGGAAACAGTCAGGTAGGTTGTCGCCTGGCAGCAAAATGAATATTTTTGTTTTGTTTTCTACCATTGTCAATTCTTGCGATTATGCTTGCTATTACATTCGAAAGTAGCTTTGGAGATAAATTTATGTATCAACATGCTATGAAAGCACCAGATGAGATGAGAGAACTACATAAACAATTTTATGCATATGTTAAAAGAATGAAGGCATGTGGATGTAAGGTCAAAAATGCAGGTGTGATTGGAGGGTAAAGCATGAAAAACGAAGAATACAAAAAGTTGTCGATTGCTGAATTTACAAAAGCAGCAGGAAGATATGAAAGTAACCATGCTGGCATATATGAAATGTGCAAGAAGGATTATCCGGATATTATTGCGGAGCTGGAGAAAGAGCCGTTTAGAGAATTGCTGGATGCAGGATGTGGTCCGGCTCCAATGATTTCTTTATTATCAGAAAAATATCCAGACAGACATTATACCGGACTGAATCTGACTCCTGCAATGATCGAACAGGCAAAAAAAGAAAGATATTCAAAATGCAACATTTGTGGTAGGACACTGTGAGAATTTTCCTTTTGAAAATGATTCATTTGATGCAATTATTTGTTCTATGAGTTTCCATCATTATCCAGATCCACAGGCATTTTTTGACAGCGTAAAAAGATGCCTTCGCTCAAATGGAAGATTGATTCTGCGGGATGTGACCAGTGACAATAAAGTATTGGTATGGCTGATGAATACACTGGGAATGCCTCTTGCAAATATATGTGGACACGGAGATGTCGGGTTCCAACAAGAGATGTGGTTATGAAATGTTGCAGAAGAGCAGGGTTGAAAGTAGAAAAATTTGAAATCCGTAAAGGCATGAGGATGCATTGCGTTGTAAGAAAACAATAGTGGAAGGCGACAGACAATGAAAGAAAAAGTGAATGTGACAGGTGTGCCGGAAACGATGGTACAGACCCTGTATGCAAGAGCAAAAACAAAAAAGCAAAATGCCAAAATCAGGGATGAGATTGCAGTAGAACTTGTGAAAAAGCTGGACTATGACTTTTCCAAAGCAGATAAGGATAAAGCCATGAGCTGTGGCGTGATCGCGAGAACGATCGTATTAGACCGGATGGTTCGACAATATCTGGAAAAGCATGAAAATACAGTTGTAGTAAATATTGCATGTGGACTGGATACCAGATGCTACCGGATGAAAGAAAAATATCTGAAATGGTACAACGTGGATCTGCCGGAGACTATGAAGATAAGGCGGCAGTTTCTTCCAGAAACAGGTCCGATATATCAGATTGCAAAGTCTGCAATGGATGATTCCTACGTGGACGATATTGATTATCATGGAGAAAATGTTCTGGTCATAATCGAAGGACTTACGATGTATTTGTGTGAGAAGGACATCAGAAAGATGTTTTCTATTATTGGAAAATTATTTCAGAAGGTAACTGCAATGGTCGAAACCATGTCGCCCTTTGTTGTGAAGCATATGAAAGAAAAATCCATAGAGGGAAGCAATGCAAAATTCACATGGGGAGTTAAGAATGGAATGGAATTGCAAAAAGAATCGTGCCGGAATTTTCTGCTCAGCAGGAAGTCAGTCTGGTTGAGGGAATGAAAGAACTTATGCCTGTTTATTGTGTAATAGGTAAGATTCCGGCTGTTCGGAATATATCAAATAAAATAATCGTTATAGAGAAACGCAGATGATAATAAGGAGATGATATAGATGAAAAAAAGACATTTTGATGTGGAAACAGATGGATTTTATGGTGCATATTGGAAATGCAAAGCAGGATCAGACTGTGCAGTGATCGCCATGATCGGAGATGACTCAGAGGATTATCTGGCGCGTACATCTGTGAAATGGCTGCATAAACTCGGTGTGAATGTGATGACGATGTCACCCGGAAAAAAGGATTATGGACATCATAATTATCCGCTGGAACGTATAGAGAAAGCAATCAATTGGTTAAAAGTACACGGTAATCAGAAAATAGGAATTGTCGGGGCATCTACTACAGGAACACTCGCTTTGACTGCCGCTTCTTATTTTGAAGATATTACATTGACGATCGGTCTGACACCGAGTGATTTTATCTGGCAGGGATTTATGCAGGGCAAAAAGGCCGCCGGTAAGGAATGCCCAATGAGGGGAGAATCTCTTTTTCTCTTACAAAGGAGAACCGCTTCCGTACATGCCATTTTGTTACAAACATCCGGACTACTGGCATGTGATTGAGAAAGAAACAAAACGGACCGGTGATATGATTAATTCAAGAAAACTGTTTGATGACTCGGAAAAGGCTCACACAATCACAGAAGACGAGATGATCAAGATTGAAAAAATCCATGGAACAGTATTGTTGATCGGTGCAGAAGATGATGTGTTGTGGGATACTGCAAAATATATCCGTCGAATGAAACAGCGAATGAAAGAACATCCACACACATGCAGGCTGGAGTATGTTATTTATGAGCATGGAACCCATTTCGTTTTTCCGGAGAGCATGCTAAAGACAATGCTCCCGGTTGGCTCCGGACTCTTTATGAAACTGGCATTTCAGGCAGCAAGAAAATACCCGAAAGAATGTCAGAGAGCACGGCTGGATATTGACCAGCGGGTGAGAAATGCTGTTGCTGAATGGAAGAGTACAGAAAGATAGATTAAAATAGATAGAAAGTATAAGTATGGTATTCAAAACAATAGGAAATAAATCAAATCCAGTCATCCTTTTTTTTCACGCAATGGGGGTGACTGGGGAAAGCAGCATGCCAGTTGCAGAGAAAATGAAAGAAAAATATTACTGTATTATGCCAACATCAACCGTGTATTGTTCCGGGCAGAAATATCAAAGTAAAAGAGATGAGATACAGCAAATTGTACGATTTCTGGAAAATCATGGAATCAAAGAGATAGAACTTGCAGTTGCATCTTCGATTGGTGCAGATCTTGCCATAGCATTCCTGACATAGACAAAAATAACGGTAAAGCATGTTTTTTTTGATGGTGGACAGTTTGTACAAATTAGAAAGGCAACACGCAAAATCATGGTTCCGTTCTTATATATAGCAATGAAAAGTTTATATTGGTCAAAAGGAAAGACACTAAAGAGAATCATGTGGTGTGACGATGACAAAATTAAACCCTATTTTATAGAGGCAGGGAAGAACTTGACATATGGGAATCTGAGAAGACAGCTGGCAGACAGCTTGGAAGATAAACCATTTCCAGAACTGTCAGAAGAATTGCAGAAACATACATTTTGGGAATTTGGAAGTATAGAAGAACATTTTAAATACAGAAATGCAGTTATGCAGACCTATATATACGGTAATTTCCCGGTTTTTGAGGGATTTAACCATATGCAGTATCAAATTCGCGATCCGGAAGGGTTTGCCAGAATGCTGGAAACGATTATTGAGACAGGAAGATTACCCAACCCGGTTGTTAAGAAGGGGGGAGAAATGGATATTAAAATAACCCCAACCGCAAGGGATAATTCACCCAAAGACAAGCCAAGATTATTGCGTTAAGATAAAGAAAATGGATAGTTTACTTGACTTTGCAAGCTATCCATTTTATTACATCATATAAAAGTACTTCCACCGGGGACGACAACACAGCATGGCCATTTGTAGTGGTTATGTTTGCAGGAGTTATACTTACAGTATTTGGCAAAAAGAAAAAGAGAATGACGGAGATATTTCGCCCTGCTTATTCTTGTAGCAACCAATCGGCTATATCGTGAATTTCGATTCCTTCATAGCTATATTGGGGATGTTTGGTTCTGGCAATAATCATTTTCGGATAAGCATCTCGGATCTGAAGCAGAGGAGAGCATTCTCTCTCAAATGTTTCCTGTCCGGAAATGTTGTCGCTGACCTGAATATAAATCTTCTCGCTGCCTCTCTGAGCAACAAAGTCGATTTCCTTTTGATAGAGCTTGCCGACATAAACATCATATCCACGGCGAAGAAGCTCGATGCAAACGATGTTCTCATATACTCTACCATAATCCATATTTCTGCTTCCCAGTATTGCATATCGAATACCGCTGTCACACAAATAGAACTTTTCAGAGCTTTCAAGGTATTTCTTACCTCGGATGTCGTATCTCTTAATATCATAAAATACAAAAGCATTGCACAAATATTTAATGTACTTGCCAACGGTTACATGATTGGTTGGAGTCTCATTTGCTGTCAGCAGCTGACTGACCTTATTAGGAGAAGTCAGGTTGCTGATATTATCCATCAAGAACTCGCTCAGACGTTGCAAAACCAAAGTGTCCAGCAGAGCATATTTCTGTACTAAGTCCCTTGTAACAATGGTTTCGTAGACTTCCTTTATATAGTTTGTTCTGTCTTTTTCGGTTCTATAAGCGTAAGAACCTGCTAAACCGCCCTTGATAGCGTAATCATCAAAGAGCTTATCTTTATCACTAACATCATCATAATATTGGCAATATTCCTGGAAGCTGAAAGGAAACACATGAATTTCAATATAGCGTCCGGTAAACAGGGTTGCCAGATCTGCACTCAACAGGAAAGCATTGGAGCCTGTTACATAGATGTCGTAAATTCCCTTAGAGTACAGGCTATTAATTGCCAGCTCAAAATTAGGACACATTTGAACCTCATCTACAAACAGGTAGTTCGTTTTACCTTCCTGATAATGTTCTTCCACATATGCGTGTAAGGCATGGTATTCCATGATTTCTTCATATGCTAAATCCATGAAGTCAATGAAGATAATATTGATGTTTTCAAAGTTGCTTTTCAGATACTCAATATACGCCTGCATCAGCTTGGACTTACCGGATCGATGAATACCCGTGATGATCTTGATGTCAGGAGTACCATTCAGTTCAATGATTCTATCGAGATATTTAGTTCTCGTGATTGTTTTCATATAGTCACTCACTTTCAAAAATTGAATTTTTTTCATTTTTCGAAACTGCATCGTTGTACTTAGTATACTGTTTGCTAATAGTATATGCAAGATTTCACTTTCGAAAACACAAATTTTTTTATTTTTTGAAAGTGGAAACTATGTAAAGGAGTGTCTTTGTCTGATTGACACACACTTCGTGGGTGAGCTTTTTTTCCGTTTTCATAATATGATATTACCTTCGGCTCAAATCAAAAAGTATGGTGGAAGGGGTTCATTCCGGATAGCAAAAACGGAAGCCTTTTCGCTTGAAAATGGAATAAGTCATTCACTAAGACTTTATTTCTGATGATAGCTACTTTAGCAGGTCACGGAAAAAGAAAATATAAATTCAAAATAACTCAAAAATTTGACTTTTAACATAGGCTAAGTTAAAATAAAACAAATTGAGTTAAAAGGAGAATGAGAAATATGCTTACAAGCGTATTCGGGATTTCTATAAAAAATGAAGCATGGAATCATCAGGATTCTTTGCCTGTTTATATTGCAGGGAGTTATGATTTTCATACAGCATATATTGGAAACAGACGTTGTATAATGCTTGCTCCAACAGAAGAACTTGCCACACTTCCGGCATTGAAAAAACAAATTGTAAAAATACAGCAGATTGATAATGTGCCAGTCGTATTTGAACTTACAACGGTATCAAATTATCGAAGAAAAAGCCTTATAGAAAATAATATACCATTTATTACTGATAAGCAGGTCTTTCTTCCTTTCATTGGGACAATGCTTTCTGATGAAAAAAGTACCCCAAAAGCTGACGGGTAAGTTTGTTTACTCCACGCAGCAGTTGTTTTTATTTTATCTGTACAGTAAGAAAAAACGATTGTATACTTCAGAAGCCGGAAAAGTGCTTCCGTTTACAGCAATGACCTTGACAAGAGCAGTGAAGCAGTTGGAAACGACAGATTTGTTTCTTGTAGCAAAAGACGGTGTCAATAAGTTTATTGAGTCAAAATATAAGCGAGATGAATTATTTGAAAAAGCAAAAGTATATTTGACGACTCCTGTTCGAAAAACAGGATATATAGATAAGACGCAAGTTACAGAAAATATGGTCTTTGCAGGGGAAACGGCACTTTCTGAAAAAACAATGCTAAATCCAAGCCGAGTTGTTACCTATGCAATTAGTGAGAAAGATTACGATAAAGCCTTGCTGACTGATGAATTGATAGACCCGGATAAACAGGTCAGACTTGAATTATGGGCATACAACCCAAAACAATTTTCAGAGGATAACAGTGCTGATGATATTTCACTTGTTTTATCTTTTACAGATACAAATGATGAAAGAATTGAAGAAGCAGTAGATGAATTGCAGGAAAGAAGGTTGCATGAGTAATGGTCAGTGGATTTACAAAATTTAAGGAAAGATTTCAAGGTTTTGAAAAACAATATGTCATCATCGGTGGGACAGCGTGTGATTTGATTATGGAAAACGAAGAATTACCATTTCGTGCTACATTTAAAGATGTCATTAAAAGATATTGTATTGATTGTTGAATCCATAACAGCGGAGTTTGGCAGGAAATCAGCAGGAGAATGAAGTCAAGGCAGGAATTTTATATTGCATGGGAGTATGTCAAATAGAAACGTTCGACAAATTTTTTACGAAATCAGTAGATTGTCTCTTAATAAAAAAGAACTCCAGAGTGCTAAGATAGACAAGGCATAAATTGTAACTGTGAAGGTACTGAACAGTTACAATAAATTACCTATGGAGGAAATATAAAGTGACAGAAGAAATTGAGACACAAGAGAACAATAAATTACCGGTTCTGCGGGGCGAGCTGGCGTTGCTGGTGGTGGTATTGATCAACAGCCTGGGAGTTGTGTTGATGCTGTATTCCGGTTCCGGGATCTCGGCGATTTCCAGTGTACCATATGCATTTTCGGAAGTATTCAATAAGATCTCCCTTGGAACCTGGACCTACATTTTCCAGGGACTTCTGGTGTTATCACTGATGATCATGCGTAAGAAATTCGTTGCACCTTATCTTTTCAGTTTTGTCGTTGGATTTGCATTCAGCGAGATGCTCGATGTGCATGAAATGTGGATAGGTGTCCTGCCGACAGCCATTGGCTACAGGGTACTTTATTTTATCATCAGCTACCTGCTCCTGTGCATCGGGATCGCACTTTCCAACCGCTGCGGTCTTCCGATCATCCCGACAGACCTGTTTCCGAGAGAACTGGCAGATATCACAAAGGTAAAATATTCCAGGATCAAAATCGGCTATGACGTTACCTGCCTTACCATAACAGCTCTGATGACTTGCATCATCCTCGGACATCTGGACGGACTTGGAATCGGTACGATCCTTGCCGCATTTACCATGGGAAAAGTGATCGGCATGATCGGTGACAAGATGGATCTGCATGTGAGATTTGAGTCGTTTATGACAAAAAAAAAGAGTCTGATGGATTTCGAGACAGACAACGCAATAAAAGAATAAAAACCACAAAATAAGGATATAAAAACCGACAGGTATTCGCTACAATAGAAGTAGAAAATGCAGGTCGTTTTTTTTTTATATAGGAAAGGAACATAAGCAGCAGTTGTATAGATTGTTGTTTATGATCATGGTTGGAGCGAATTCTGTTTTGACTACAAAAGTGATTCGCGAAAACACAAGAAAGAGATTTACAGAAGTGGCAGTCGCTGTGGAAGAAATCGGAAACAGCATGACGCTTACTCTGAAAGCGTTAGCGGAAGGCAAACAGGATATCGAGCACCTGGCATCGGAAGTTGAAGCTTCTGTTGATAATGGAACCGAGGTTACAGAAAAACTGGAAAAGGCATTAATAAGCATTATACGGTCAATTTAATATCGACATATGACCATATTTGCGTTATAATGAAATCAAATCTAATAAGAAAACCAGATAATCATTACTGGATATGACAAAAATAACGGTGGCACATTATGCACCTGAAAGAACAGTATAACAAATCCCTTATGGTGGATATCGGGTGGATTTCCACCCAAAGCAGATTTTTTCAGGATAAAACGGGTTTTCTTATCTTTACAGATTCTTACATCAAAGTCAGTAAATTCAAGGCTTTGAATGACTTTAAATAAAATTTAATGACAATGGTTTCAGGCAGAAGAGGAACCTCCTAAGCGCTAATTTGGGGGTCGATTCCCCCTGAGAACAGTTGTTTGAAGCAGTAATGATTAAGAAAATTCATTACTGCTTTTTTTATTTTTCCACCCGGTATTTTCAAGCATTGTGTAATATAGGGAAATGGTTGTCAAAATCTGTAAAATTGGTTTTCTTGTCTGAGAAAATCTATGGTATTGTGTTTGTTGAATAGGGGTAAATGGTGGTATAATCCTATTATTGATAGATAATAATAGGTGATTTTTATGGAACGAGTGGTGAAGTTTTAATGACTAAGGATGAATGGTACAGGCAGTTATTTGAGCGGCTGGATAATGACATTAATAATTGGATACATCATTATGCTTATAAGCTTGCTGTTGGGAGTAGTATTACTGTAATAGTGTTCATATAGAGGGTGTATTATGGGAAACGAATCAGGTGAATGGATTATGCATGGCATGAAGTGGGACAACCCGGATTGCATCCATTCTGTAGATGAAGCAATCAAGTATATAAATGAATTTGGCTTTTTACCATTATTTAAGAATGACATAGATGGGTTTTCACTTGAAGAAAGAACTGTTCCAGAGTACTGGTGGAGTGATGATCCGGAGATTGATCCATGGATGTGGCGGGCTATTATAGCAAGGCGGCATGATATCGTCTATGGAAAGTTCTTTGATAAGAAGGCAGGATTTATATCAAAAAAAGTGGCTTCCGGTATTTGCTAATTATCGCCGGGATGGATATGATTTTGATGCATTATATGATGATGGGAAAGCACCTAATAAGCATAAAAAGATAATGGTCAATTTTATGGAAGATAATGCTGATTCAGAGATTTATTCAAATGAATTGAAAAAACAAGCTGGATTTGGTAAGGATGGAGAAAAGGGATTTGATGGTGCTATAACGAATCTTATGATGCAGACCTATCTGTGCAACTGCGATTTTAAGAAGAGAGTGAATAAAAGAGGTATTGAATATGGATGGGATGTGGCAGTATATTCATCTATTGAGCATATCTATGGATACGATTATGTGACTTCCTGTTATAAGGATAGTCCGCAGGATTCATGGAAGCAGATTGTAGATTATATGCATGAGATGTATCCGGAGGCAACGGATAAGCAGATAAGGAAGCTGTTAAAGTAATACAGGCATGGATAAGGAGGTGCCACAATGCCATTTAAGATTGTTCGCAACGATATAACAAAGGTAAAAGCAGATGCAATCGTAAATACTGCTAATCCAAATCCGATATGTGTAAGTGGCACGGACTTAGCAATATATGAGGCAGCAGGAAAAGAAAAGCTTCTCGCAGAAAGAGTGAATATCGGAAAAATTGCAAGAGGTGACATTGCTGTCACTGGTGCATATAATCTAAATGCAAAATATATTATTCATACGGTAGGTCCGGTATGGACGGATGGATTGCACCATGAATTTGAAATTCTGGAGGACTGCTATCGTAAATCATTGCAAAAAGCATTGGAACTTGAGTGTGAGAGTATAGCATTTCCACTGATTTCGACAGGAGTATATGGATTCCCGAAGGATAAGGCATTGCAGATTGCTGTGTCCGTATTCAGCCAGTTTCTTACTGAAAATGAAATTGAAATTATATTGGTAGTATTTGATAAAAGGTCTTTTCAGCTTTCCGTTCAGATTGTAGGTGATATTGATTCCTACATAGATGCTAATTATGGCAAGGAAAGTCATAGAAAAGAATATCCGGTGCGAAGCAGAAGCAACACCCGTATGAGAGAATTGCCAGAGGAAGCGTTCTATGATGAGATGCTTCCAAGAGAGGCAGAAGATAACTATCCACTGGAGGAAGACACAGGGTTAGCAGAGCCTTGTATGCTGTCAGCAGACATTTCTTTGGAAGACCAGCTTTCAAATATCGGAGTTTCATTTCATGATAAATTATTTGAGCTGATCGATGAAGCACATATTGATAATAAGGATGTGTGGAAACGGGCAAACCTTGATAGAAAACATTTTTCAAAAATTCAATGTGACCAGAATTATCATCCAAAGAAGAAGACTGTGATGGCACTCTGCATTGCACTGAAGCTTGATCTGGAACAGTCGAAAGACTTACTTGCGAGAGCAGACTGGGCATTTAGTCCAAGCAGTAAGGTGGATCTGATCGTACAGAAGGCTATTATAGATAAGCAGTATGATATTATGCAGCTGAATGTGACATTATTTAAGTATACGAATGAAATTCTTGGAGTATAAATTGTTTACAAGTAAATATTGATTAGTAAATGTTACGTCGGTACTCACATAGTATCGGCGTTTGTTTTTTATCTTAAAAGTGTCGCCCGAACAGCGACCATATAAAGATGCCATTCAATTATACTCATATTGTAACAGTGAAAGAGAGGTGCCGGAGTAATCCGGGGATTGGAGGCATACATGTACGGAGCGATTTTAGGAGATATTATTGGAAGCCCGTTTGAGTTTGACAGAGGTGATAAAACAAAGAACTTTGATTTGTTTAGTAAAGGCTGTGGCTTTACAGATGATTCTGTTATGACAATAGCAGTTGGAGAAGCTCTCCTGGCAGTCGGACCAAAAGCTGCAGTAAAGGAAATTGAAGATGCGGTAGCATCCAATATGCAGGATTGGGGAAAAAAGATATCCACATGCAGGTTATGGTGGAAGCTTCAGACATTGGCTTAAAAAAATAATCCGAAGCCATACGGAAGCTATGGAAATGGTTCCGCCATGAGAGTATCAGCAGCAGGATGGCTTTATAATTCCATTGAAAAAACCAGAGAGGTGGCAAGAGCGACTGCGAATGTGACACATAATCATCCGGAAGGTATAAAGGGTGCAGAGGCAACTGCAAGTGCAATATACATGGCAAGGAATGGATCTTCAAAAGAAGAAATCAAAGAGTATATAGAGAGGGAGTTTCATTATGATCTGCGTAGAACATTGGATAATATCCGACCTTACTACCATCATGTTGAAAGCTGTCAGGAAACGGTGCCAGAAGCAATCATCGCATTTCTGGAATCCAAAGATTTTGAGGACGCAGTGCGTAATGCGGTATCACTTGGTGGAGATACAGATACGCTTGGAGCCATTACAGGAAGTATTGCAGAAGCATTTTATGGAATCCCTGCTGTGCTGATTGCAGAGTGTAAAAGTCGGATTGACAAGGGATTGATGACGGATGTTCTTGATGAATTTGATCATGTACTTGGCAGCAGGAGCGTGGATACTTATTCAGATGAAGTGGATGAGATACAGGCAAATCAGATGATTGAGGCAGCAATCGATAAGTATTATTAGAATGAAAGGAAGAACAAAGATTCGATGTGCGAGGGCAGACTTTGGGACTCGTAAAATGCTAAGCTATAGCCATCATAAAAAAAAGAAACAAGCATTTAATTTACGAAAAACAGGAGGACAGGACAAAATGGAAAAATTTATTTATTGGATAAAAAGAACACTGCATCATTCAAAGCACTGCAATAGCTTATGCATGCTGTGCAAATATTATGATGAATGTAAAATCGACGGACCGGTATAATATCAGGAGGTAATACTTATGGCAATGTACGACTGGAACCACAACGGAAAAAATGACAGGCAGGACGATTATTTAGAGTATATGATTTACAAGGACTGCACTAATGATAATAATTCAAATACTAATCACAGTTCATATAACAGCGACTCATCTTTTGGCATGAATGTGTTCGTAGTAATTGCTGTAATAGCCATATTTGCGTTTATTGGTAATGCTATGGAAGAGAGTACACCCAAATGCATAAAGCCGGGATGTAATAATGAACAGACCCAAAACAGCAGTTACTGCTACTTGCATAAGCCGTATTCAGGCGGATCAACAGGTAGTTCATCATATCACAGCAGCTCGGGTTCTTATGATTCATATGATGAGGGATATGATGATATCTATATGAATGGTGATTATGATTATGACAGGTACGACAGTGATGATGACTATGCGGCTGGTGTAGATGATGCAATGGATGAGGCTTATGAAGAGTGGTAAAAAAGACAGGAGGATACGACAATGAAAGAACTGTATTTTACAATAGCAGGATGCAACCATTATTACGGAAGCGACTTCATGGAAAAAGGCATGAAGGTCAAGCTTGTCAAGGAGCCGGACAATGAGTATGACAACGAAGCAATACAGGTAAAGATTAAAGGACTTGGCAAGGTAGGCTACGTAGCCAACAGCCCATACACCGTGAAGGGTGAGTCAATGAGTGCAGGCAGAATGTATGACAAAATCGGTGGTAAGGCAAAAGGAAAGATTGTGTTTGTGACAGATGGCGGAGTGATTTGCAAAGTAATCAGTGATGGTAAGGACAAGCCGGTGATGATAGAGGGAGATAAAGTAAATGATGAAGATCAGTTAGGTTTTAAAATATAGTTTTTTTCAATGCTTAATGGTATAATAAACTCATGATGAACGAAAACAAAACCTTGGAATATTACAACAAAAATGCAGATAATTTTGCAAAAACAACGATAGATGTAAACTTTTACGAGACACAGAAGCATTTTCAAGAACTGTTGCCGGAGCACGGATATATATTGGATTTTGGCTGTGGTTCAGGAAGAGATACAAAATATTTTTTGGAACAGGGCTTTTATGTAGATGCCACAGATGGTTCAGAGGAAATGTGTCATATCGCAAGCAATTACACAGGAATACAAGTCAGAAGGCTGCTATTTGAAGAGCTTGACGAGAACAAAAAATATGATGGCATATGGGCCTGCTCGTCAATACTTCATCTTCCTAAGAATGAACTTAAAGCCGTGTTTATGAAAATGTTTAAAGCGTTAAAGGAAGACGGCATAATCTACACATCTTTTAAGTATGGTGATTTTGAAGGCGAGAGAAATGGCCGCTATTTCACAGATTTCACGGAAAAGACATTTGAAGAGTTTGTTGATGAAATAGATAATAATCTGCAACTGAAGGAAGAGTGGATTACAGGCGATGTAAGACCGGGGCGGGGAGAAGAAAAATGGCTGAACGTAATACTGCAGAAGAATTAGATGATGTATATGAAATAAAATATTCGACAGATGCAATGACCGGAGGCGCGGATAAGATACGGATTCTTTAACGGAGATAGTAAATGCACTGAAAAGTCAGTGATTTTTGCGTCAGTTGCGACTCTTGGCAGAGTGGAATATCTGAATGAAAATTACTTTGCACCGGATTATTTTACATATGTTGTGATTGATGAATTTCACCATGCTGTTAATGAACAGTATAAGAGAATTGTTGATTATTTTAAGCCAAAATTTCTACTGGGACTCACCGCGACTCCGGAGAGAATGGACGGAAAAAATATTTATGAAATCTGCGATTACAATGTGCCATATGAGATTTCATTAAAAGAAGCAATCAATAAAGGAATGCTCGTCCCATTTCATTACTATGGAATTTTTGATGATACTGATTATTCAAAGCTGCATATTGTAAGGGGAAGATATGACGAAAAGGAATTAAATGAAACCTATATAGGCAACGTTCGCAGATATGAGCTGATTTACAAATATTATTGTAAATACGGCTCAAGGCAGGCGCTTGGCTTCTGCTGTTCAAGGGAGCATGCAAGGGAGATGGCAAAAGAATTTTCAAAAAGGGGAATACCATCTGTAGCAGTATTCAGTGATGCAAGCGGCGAATACACAGAGGATAGAAATGTAGCTATTAGGCAGCTTTTTTAAGCAGGGCAAAATCAGAGTGATTTTTCTGTGGATATGTTTAATGAAGGCGTTGATATTACATCGGTTGATATGGTGATGTTCTTAAGACCTACAGAATCGCCAATAGTTTTCCTTCAGCAGCTTGGAATAGGACTTAGAAAATACAGGGGAAAAGAGTTTCTGACAGTGCTTGATTTTATTGGTAATTATGAGAAAGCAGGCAGAGTGCGTTTTATTCTGTCAGACAGGAGTAATCAGCATGCAGGTGTGTATAATCCGTCAGATACATCAGCTTTTCCAGATGATTGTCTGGTTGATTTTGATATGAAACTGATTGATCTTTTTGCGGAAATGGATAGAAAACATTTAAAACTTAAGGATCAGATAATCAATGAATATTTCAGGGTGAAGGAACTTCTCGGAAGGCGCCCGGACAGAATGGATTTGTTCACATATATGGATGATGGAATTTATGAAATAGCCATTGCTCATTCAAAGGATAATCCATTTAAGAAATATCTCGAATTTCTTAAAGAACTGGAAGAGCTTAATCAGGATGAAGAGGTTTTTTACAAAGGAATTGGAAGAGAATTTATCAGCCTGATTGAAAATACAAATATGTCAAAGGTATATAAGATGCCGGTGTTTATGGCTTTTTATAATCATGGAAATGTCTTGATGGAGGTGTCGGAAGAGCAGCTGCTTTCAAGTTGGAAGGAGTTCTTTTCAACCGGAACCAACTGGAAAGATCTCGATAAAAATATGACTATTCAAAAATACAATTCCATATCGGATAAGGAACATTTAAAGAAGATTCTATCGATGCCGGTGCATTTCCTTTTGGAGTCGGGAAAGGGATTTTTTTTGTGAAGAAAGATGGTGCGGAAATCGGGCTTAGAGAAGAGCTGAGACCGTTAATTGATAATCCGGTAATGGTTTGTCAGATGAAGGATGTGATTGATTATAGGGCTATGGACTATTATCAGAGGAGATATAGGCAGTCACAGGAAGATGGAGAAGTATAACCATTCGGTTCAGGGTAGGAAGTTGAGACAAGTGCTGTAATCCATGGAATTATTTATGTTTAAACATTTAGGGAGTGTGTGATTATGAGAAATAACAAGAATTCTATAGTAGAAAACGTAATTTTGTTTCTGGTAGCTATTGGAGTATTTGCTATCATAGGTGGATTCGCAGGATGGTGGTCTGATTCTGATGATGAAGAGTATTATGATTATGACTATTCACCATCAAGTTCATACTCGTCACATAGCAGTTCATCGTATAATTCAAGCGGCAGCTCAGGAAGCAGCAGTTATACACCAAAGAGCTATTCTTCCGGAAAATATAATAGTAGTAGTTTATCAGAAAGCAGTACAAATTCTTCGGGCAGCAGTACGGACAGCTATAGCAATTCCGGTAGCAGCTCTACATATTCAGGAAGTTCTTCAAGCAGCAGCTCCGGTTCAAAGAAATATTATCATGATTCATATGATGATGGTTATGATGATGTCTATATGGATGGAGACTATGATGATGACAGATACGACAGCGATGATGATTATGCTGCCGGTGTAGATGATGCTATTGATGACGATGATGAGGACTGGTAAAATAGTTGGAGGTGTACTGATATGCCATAGGATGGATACGGTGTAGATGAAAGCTTTCCACATGATGGAAAACAGAGAAGATGTGGCTGTGGCGAGGGCTACAGCTGGGATGATAATGATGGCAAATTCAAAAGAAGGTGGTCAGAGTGAGACTATTTAAGAAAAAGACAGTTACAAAGGCATATGATAAAGAAAATAAGAAACCGGTAATCAAAGCGAGCATATGTAATGGTGAGCAGGTTGCAGGCTTTAAGAACATTCATACAGGTAAGATAGAAGAAGTTATGCTGATAAAGAAACCAGGCAGACCTTGATGCATTCAAGAAAATGTATGGAATAGATGGAGAGATAGAGAAGGAATATTAAACGAGGTATTTGAAGTTATGTTATCTTTTACTTCTGCAAGCATATAAAGATTATATTTATATTTTTACACTTAAATACAATAAAATTTAAGCACAAAAGTAAATATCAAGAATAAGGAGGCCAACTATGTCAACATCAGATATTTTGGAATCGCTAATTGAAAAAGACAATGGATATTTGATTACATCGAAGGCCATTGAATCAGGTGTATCAAAGCCATCTGTCTCAAAATACGTCAGAGAGCATGACATGGAAAAAAAGTGGCACATGGCATTTATATTTTAGATGATGTGTGGCCAGATGAGTTGTTTGTACTCCAGCAACGAAATAAGAATATTATTTATTCGGGCGAGACCGCCCTTTATTTGCATGGTCTTATCGACAGAGAATACAGTCATATTTGTTTCACTGTTCCTACCGGATATAATGCTACACATATCAAAAAGAAAAACAAAGAAGTTCATTATGCAAACCCAGAGATTCTTGATATGGGGACCTGTGAAATCCCGTCAAGCAGCGGTAATTTGGTTAAAGTATATGACAAGGAAAGATGTATTTGTGATTTGATTAAAGATCGAAAGAAATATGAAATTCAGTTATATCAGACAGCAATCAAGGAATATATGTCCTCGAAGGAAAAGAATCTATCAAGATTGATTGAGTATGCGGTTAAACTTGGAGTAAGGGATGAAGTGATGATGTATGTGGAGGTAATGGTATGATTCATACAGCGAAACAACTTAAAGACAAAAAATTAAGAAGAAAGGTATAACAGGAAGTAAATAATGGTAAAGAAGATAATGCGTGATCCACTGTTTCTTGCACAGAAATCAGTGGATGCTACAGAAGATGATAAACAGGTGGTTACGGATTTACTTGACACATTGAGAGCAAATCTTGACCATTGTGTTGGAATGGCAGCTAACATGATTGGCGTGAAAAAAAGAATATCATAGTGGTTGCGGCCGGACCATTCCAGTTTGCCATGATTAATCCGGTGATTACCGGAAAATCAGGAGCTTTTCAGACGGAGGAAGGTTGTCTTTCGCTGGATGGTGTGAGACCATGCACAAGATATAAAGAGATTGAAGTGGATTATCTCGACCAGAATTTCAAAAAGAAACATGGCAAATACACAGGCTGGACAGCACAGATAATTCAGCATGAGGTGGACCATTGTAATGGGGTGGTCATATGAAGCTAAAGAACATATTAATAGTAGTGGACAATATCGAAGAGTCAATCCACTTCTATAATGAACTGTTTGGCCTTGTGATTTCGAGACAGGAAGGTAATGTAATAATGTCGGAGGGCCTGGTATTGCAGGATGCCGGAATATGGAAGGAAAGCATGCAGATACAGACTATTCCATATAACAATATGATGGAACTGTATTTTGAAGATAATGATATCGAAGGTGTGGTTAAAAAGCTGGAGTCAGGGAGGTATGAGGTCAGATATGCCACAGCACTGACAGAACTCGACGGAGGACAGAAGCTTGTAAGATTTTATGATCCGTCCGGAAACCTTATTGAGGTGCGCACACCATGGGATAAATTTGTGAATAGAGAGTGATTAGGTGTTCAGGTATATGGATAAATAATCTCGTTTATTTGAAGAGGCTGGAAAAAATGCAAATATTAGTAGACGAAGCTCACATAAGAATCATATCAAAGAACCGAAAAAAGCGCACAGAGGAAGATGATGAGAGGTTTGCACAGTCGTTTGAGAAAATGATACTGATGGCAAAATCAAAGGAAGAACTAAGGAACACAGAACGGTAATAATAATTGTAATTTGCCCATCAATCCGCTATACTATAACTAAGTATAGCGGATTGATATGCTTTTTGCAGGAAGAGATGCAGGGTTGTAGGAGAAAAAATAAATGATTAAAAATATAGTATTTGACATAGGAAACGTGCTTGTCAGGTTCCAGCCGGACGAGGCAATGCGTGAGATTGGCATTGAAGAAAATAAAATAGCAGCTTTAGCCCATGCAACATATGAAAACCCTATCTGGGTTGAGCTGGACCGTGGTGTAATTCCTGAGAACGAGATAATTGATGAGATGGTTAAGGTGGCTCCACAGTATGAGGCGGATATCAGGAGATTTTTCAAAGAGGGAAAGGCTTTTTGTTGTAAAGGCATTTGACTATGCAGCAGACTGGATTAAGGAGTTAAAGAGCAGAGGCTATAAAGTGTATTTGTTATCGAATTATCCAAAGGACTTCTTTGAGCTTCATACGCACAGTGAACTTAGTTTTGTGTCACTTGTTGACGGCAAAGTCGTTTCAGCTATGGTTGGGATGATAAAGCCTGATGCCGGTATCTATCAGTGCCTGTTTGATAAATACAATCTGAATCCGAAAGAATGTGTGTTCATAGATGACAGACCGGAGAATATCGAAGGTGGCAGAAAGCTTGGTATGGAGGGGATTGTGTTTACAGACTATGAGACCGGAAAGAAAAAGCTGGAGCAGATGCTGATGGCAAAATCAAAGGAAGACTAATAAAGGATTGGAGCATTACAGATGAAGACAGCAATAGTATATGCATCAGTGCATCATGGAAACAAAAAAAAAGATAATTGACGAGATAGCAAAGACAAACGATGTCGAGCTGATAGATGCGACACAGACGGTAGAGAAAGACCTGTCGGAATATGATTTAATCGGTTTTGCATCAGGAGTATATGGTGGAAAGTTTCATCAGTCGGTGCTTAAGTTTGCATCAGTCAATCTCACAGACAATAAAAATGTATTTCTATCTGCACATATGGCGGCAGACCTGTCTTTAAGTCAATTGAGCAGGTGATAGCATACAAACATGACAACATTGTTGGAAGGTTTTCATGCAAGGGATTTGATACGTTCGGACCGTTCAAGCTGATTGGCGGGGTATCAAAGGGGCATCCGGATGAGAAAGACCTTGCTGCAGCAGTGGAGTTTTACAACGGACTAACAGAACAGCCAGTGTTTCTGAAATAGAGAAACACTGGCTGTTTTTATAATAGTATTAAATATTACATCAATTCTTCATCTTACCAGTAAACTAACTGTATAATAATAGTATCATTAATGATATAATAGAGATATTAAAATCGGGATTTGGTGATTGGATAAATTTATTTTTTCGTTGTAAAAACCTTTATTTTAGGGCTTTGCTACGGAAAGTAGCAGAAAAATAGTGAAATGACAGCTAATGTTTCTTGTTTGGTAAAGGTTAATTTACTAATCTGTGAAGGAAGTAAAATAAACCGAAAACGGAGGTAGAAAAATGACTTTAGAAGAGCAAATTAAACATTACAGAAAACAGGCTGGACTTTCACAGGAGAAGATGGCTGAGAAAATCGGTGTATCAAGACAAGCCATTACAAAGTGGGAAAATGGAACAGGAACACCGGATATTGCAAATCTGATGGCAATAGCAGATCTCTTCCAGATATCAGTAGATGAATTACTTTCAAATGAAAAATCAGAGAAAAGGCAGTCTAATTACATATATGAAAGTCGTACTGAATACGATATTGATGGTAAGAAGAATTTTGATATCAAGCTTGGTGGAGCATATGCTGTAGATTTAAAGGCATATCATGGAGAAAAAATTGAAGTCGCAATGTTTTCAAATGTCTATAAGAATCTTCTGGCAGATTATAAAGTAAAGATTGATGATATAAAAAACCGAATCGATATTGATCTTAACAGATTTAATGAAGCCAGTGAAGCAGATGCAAAGGAGAGTTTGGTCATTACTATTTTTATTCCGGTAAAATATATTGGAAAAATCGAATTATCAGTTAATGCAGGGACACTGAATATTACTGATATAGAAAATGAACATATTGAGGTAAATGGCAAAATTAGCGAAGTTACTCTTCAGGGAAATAAAAGTGAAATTGAGATGGATTCAAATCTTGATATGCAGATCAGTGTTTTATCACATGAGGGTGCGCTTGAGATTAATCAGTTGTCAGCAACATCAAGACTTACAATTCCTGCAGATTATAGATTTAGAAGCACAAAAAGGGAATAGCAACTCATATTTATTATGAGAGACAGGGCAAAAAGGTTGATGACTTTTCAGATGCCGAAGCAGACAATTACATTGAGTTCAATGGTATAAAGAGTGAGCTTGTGATTGTAGAGGCTGAGGTGTAGTCATGGAAAAGTATATATATATCGACCGGTCAGATTCTATATGATTACATTTGCCTGCACTTGGTTCTGGTGGCTATTTGTAATTTTACTTAATGAAGGAACGTGGCTTTATCATTATGGTATAATAGATAAAATCGCAAGTTGTTTAACGGAGAATGTATGAAGAAGAGAATAAAGCTTATTGTTTTTTCGGTGCTAATAATTGCTGCTTTATATGTGTTGTATTGTTTTAATTATATTCCACATAAAAAATATACAAATGCAGATTTTAATATAGAAGCTTACAAGAGCAATATTGATAAAGACAATGATGGTATAGATGACCAAACAGATATATTAAATAATGCAAATAATTACATAAAAACTAATCCAAAATATAAAAGCAAATATTACAACACAGGTTATCCAAATGATGAATATGGGGTTTGTACTGATGTAGTAGCTTTTGCTTTAAAAGATGCAGGATATGATTTGATGGTATTAGTAAATGAGGATATAAAAAACAATAAAGAATTATATGATATAGATGCCGTTGATAAAAATATAGATTTTAGAAGAGTTAAAAACTTAAAAGTATATTTCGATAATAATGCAATAAGTCTTACTACAGATATAAATGAAATAGAAGAATGGCAAGGTGGAGATATTGTTGTATTTAAAAAACATATCGGAATTATATCTGACAAGAGAAATCGAAAAGGTATATGTTTTGTTATCCATCATGCAAATCCATATCAAATATATTATGAAGAGGATATACTGGAACATCGTGATGATATCATAGGACATTATAGAATCAGTTAAACAATTCCAGTTTGCAGAACTGACTCAAAAGAGCTCGAAAGAGCTCTTTTTTTCCCTCAGGCACAGAAAATCTGCAAGTCTTCCGGGAAAACCTTTATCTAAGAAAAAAAATACAATATTAACATGAATATAATATTGGAGGCTGTGAATATTCCCAAATACTTCCCTCTCAGATTCCTGTTTTCTTTTTGCAATATATTTGAAACTTATAAGGCTTGCCATGGATGCAATCAGAGTGCCGAGACCTCCAATATTGGTTCCGACAATTAAAGAACGGTAATTATCTGTAAAGCCGGATAAAAAGCGAAGCGCAGCGGGAACATTGCTCATAATCTGACTGGCAAGAACAGCAGTAAGTGTTTCCCTTCCTGCCATGATTCTTTCCAGAAAACTGCTGAATTGCGGAATCCTTCCAAGGTTGCCGATAAAAATAAATAATGCGATAAAGGTGGCAAGCAGTGAGTAATCCACCCTGCTTATATTTTCCCTGTTTCTTAGCAGCATATATATAAGAACCAATACAAGAGGAATCTGGTATGGAATGATACGTGCAACAGTGAGCAGGCAGATTGTAAATAAGATCAGGTAAGCGACCAGGTATTCTATGTTAAGTTCTTTTCTGTCAGAGAATCCCAAAAGAGTTTTATTTTTTCGGAACCGCATACGTGAGGTGCTTTGGCAGCGGCTATCTGTATCCATATCAGAAGAAGGATAAGTGCTGTGGCGGAATAGGGAAGCATCAGGGTTATTAATCCTACCGCGGACATCCCTGCTCTGGCATATAGATAAAGGTTCTGCGGATTTCCGATTGGTGTGAGCATGCTTCCGAGATTAGCAGCGATTGTCTGCATGGCTACTATTTTAAGAAGCCAGTAATTGCCCAGTTCCTTTGGCAGTTTATGCACAATGATCAGTGCAAGAGGAACAAAAGTAATCAATGCCACATCATTGGTGATCACCATTGACAGGAAGAAACATAATAGTACCAACAGCCTGATCACACCCACAGTTCCTGATGTTCCCATCAGCAATTTTTGGGCAAGTATATCAAAAACACCAACAGCCTTCAATCCAGCTACAATTGCCATCAAACAGAAGAGGAGCCCGAGAGTCCTGAAATCGATATAAGTAAAATAAGCCTTATCCGGTCTGACCCAGAACATAGAAAGAAAGAATCAGGATCACTGCAATTGACAAAACAGTTTCTTTCCTGAAAAAAACATATATATTTTTGTAGCATAATATTTCCTTTCCGGTCTGATACGACCCCATATAAGTATATCACAGAAACATCCAGAATAAGAAGAGTCAATATTTTGGTCGTCTCGTTTTTTCTTTTATGCAGCTGGAAGGAATTTCGATTCCTTCATAGCTATATTGGGGATGTTTGGTTCTGTCAATAATCATTTTCGGATAAGAATCTCGAATCTGAAGCAGAGCATGGGAGTACTTGTTGCTCTTTTATCAAATTTTGTGTATATTATAGTAATTGTAGTGGGATACGTAGCGGGTAGGTGTTTGAGGCACTTTAGCGATCTGCGATGATGAAACCAGGGGCTGTACTCTGTACGGTGCAGGAAACTGCGGTTGTAAGACAGTGTAGATTATAGATAGCAGAATAAATTATAGATAGAATTATAGATAGAAAGGAGTTTCAGGATTAAATATGGCAGAAATAAAGAACTCGGAATCAGATATGAGCACTCAGCAGAAAGCTGAGCTGGACAAAGAGAAAAGAAAAGAAGAGAAGAAAGAGGCAAAAAAGAGCAAAAAGGCAGCACTACAGGGAACTGAATGAGCCACCAAAACTCACCGTGCTTGAGGAAGTGGGAAATGCTGTTACCCATGGAATAGGAGCAGGACTTGCCATAGCCGGCTTTGTCCTTCTTCTACTGAAGTCAGACACAGGGCTCAAAGTGATGGCATCGTGTTTTTATGGAATATCACTGATATTGATGTTTCTTATGAGCTGCCTGTATCACTCATACAAATCCGGGCTAGCAGTCAAGCGTATCTGGAGAAGATTTGACTATTCCTCGATATATCTGCTGATAGGCGGAACATTTGCTCCGATGTACCTTGTGTACTGGGAAAATGTGCTTGGAATAGTGTTGTTCTGTGTGCAGTGGGCGCTCATCATAGCGGGGATCACCATCATATGTGTGTTCGGACCAGGCAGGTTCCGACCGATACACTATACGCTGTACTTCGTCATCGGATGGAGCGCCATCATGTTCATTCCAGACTGGTTCAGAAATGACAAGCCGCTTTTGGGATGGATCGTGGGCGGTGGTATTGTCTATACGCTCGGCATGATTCCATTTGTGAAGGACACCAAGGGGATGCACTTTATCTGGCATATCTTTGTGATGCTTGGGGCTGCATTGCATTGGTTTGGAATGTACCTTTATGTGTATTAATAAAAGATAGATAAGTTCAACAGTGCTTCGAGGTCTGAGACTATGACAAGAACCGGAGAATATCTTGGAAAATTATTTGCACACATGGGAAAGGAGTGTTATATAGAGCCACCTTTTTATTGTGACTATGGAACCAATATACACGTGGGAGATTATTTCTATGCAAATACAGGGCTGATAGTTCTGGATCAGTGTGATGTCATCATTGGAGATCATGCATTTCTGGGACCAAGGGTCAATATATACTGTGCATGTCATCCGATAGATGCGATGATCAGAAATACCGGTGTGGAGCTTGGCAAGCCGGTTACAATAGGAGATAATGTATGGATCGGTGGCAATACGGTCATCAATCCGGGTGTGACCATAGGTTCAAATTTGTCATAGGCTCAGGGTCGGTTGTAACAAAGGATATTCTGGATAGTGTGATAGCGGCAGGAAATCCATGTAAAGTCATAAGACCGATAACAAATAAAGATAGGGAATATTGGCTTAAGCAGCTAGAGGAATTTGAGGCAGACACAGGTGAGCAGGTAAAGCTGGAGCAGGACTGATTCAACATTGCTGCTGTGAGTTGAGATTTCAAAGCGATTTTCTATACCACACATCCTAATGAAGAGCCAATAAAAGGTATAAAAAAGATGAAACAGACTGATAACTTTAAGTTCGACGAGGCAAATGTTATGAATGAATTAGTATATAGAAATCTATCCGAAGATGAAAAACGACAAATATGTGCGTGGAAATATGGCGGAGAATACGATTTGTATAATCTTCCTTCTTATGAAGAAATGCAAGTTCGACAGATAGGATTCATGAATCCCCAAAGGGAAAAAAAAAATTATTATGGTTTTTGGGTTTTGGGATGAAAGCATATTGGTAGGATTTGTCAATATATTGGAGGAAAAAGAAGAGATATTTATCGGAATAGGCGTAAATCCTGATTTGTGTAATAAACATTATGGTCAACGAATGCTCTTGATTACTTATGAGATTTCAAAAAGTTATATCCTAACAAGCCGTTGTATCTGGAAGTTCGTACATGGAATATCAGAGCGATAAAGTGCTATCAAAAAGCAGGATTTAGGATTGATGGACAAGCTTATGAGTTGACAACAGGAATTGGTACCGGAACATTCTATCGAATGATAAGAGAATAGGAAACAGCACATGAAATATGATAAGATAGTGGAAGCAATTTTCATAGAATGTCCCAATCGTTTTATTGCGCGGGTAAAGATTGACGGAGCGGAAGAGGTAGAATTGGTTCATGTAAAGAATACGGGCCGTTGTCGTGAATTACTGTTGCCAGTAAGGGGCGGAAGTGATTTTGGAAGATTGCATAGAAAAGAATCCAAATCGAAAGACACGTTATGATTTGATTGCGGTTAAAAAGAATGGGATGTGGGTTAACATTGATTCCCAGGCGCCGAATAAAGTGGTAAAAGAATGGCTGATCAAACAGGGGTATGATTATATTAAACCAGAGTATGCCTTTGGAAACAGCCGGATGGATTTCTATATGAAAAAAGGAAAGCAAAAATATCTAATGGAAGTCAAAGGCTGCACCCTTGATATAGACGGAATTGGATATTTTCCGGATGCCCCGACGGAAAGAGGAGTTAAGCATTTACGGGAACTTGCAGCTGCGTGCGGACAAGGATATAAATGCTTGATTGCATTTGTGATTCAAATGGAGGAAATCAGTGAAGTCAGGCCGAATACGGCAATGCATCCCGAATTTGGCATTGCACTGGAGGAGGCAAAGGACGCAGGTGTTGAGGTGCTTTCCCTGAAATGTCATGTTGGGAAGGATAGGTTGGAAATCATGAGGGGGGAAAATGAGCCTTGAGGGCAAGTCTCCAAGGAAGAGAGAAATCGCTTTGGGGATTTTTAGATTTTCGTCAATAAAGTGTGCTGATACGAGAAATTGAGAATAGAAGAAGTATAAGGAAATATAAGCCAGATGAGATCGAAAGAAAAAAGATAAACTGGTTGACCAAATTATATTAGAAAGCAGTTGGTAAAGGAGTAGGTTATGACATTAGAAACTGAGAGATTAATACTTCGTCCCTGGAAAGAGGATGATGCAGAGAGTTTATATAAATATGCAAAAAATCCAGAGGTGGGGCCTATAGCAGGATGGCCAGTACATACAAGTGTAGAGAATAGCAGAGAAATCATCAAAAGTGTTTTGGCAGCAGATGAAACATATGCAGTGTGTTTAAGAGAAGATAATGTTGCAATTGGAAGTATCGGATTGACTCCGCCAGCTCAGTCGCACACAAAAGCAGCTGATGATGAAATAGAAATTGGATATTGGATAGGTGTTCCATACTGGGGGCAGGGCTTGATTCCCGAAGCGGTTCGAGCTTTACAGAAGCATGCTTTTTAGATTTGGGTTGTAGTGCTATGTGGTGCGGATATTATGACGGAAATGAAAAATCAAAACGCTGTCAGGAAAAATGTGGATTCAAATATCATCATACGGAAGAAAAAGTTAAGATGACCAATCAAGATCTTAGCATCAGAAATGATGCTAGGGTCTTTTTTATTTTGTAATAAATGCTTGACATATGATTCGAAATGTGCGGCCGCTTTCGCTATTGAATGAAAATAAGATTGCGAAAGCGGCCCTTGTAATTAAGAACATCTTGATTGCAAGGAGGTAACGCATATGAGCAATTATATTAATCAAGTTTCAAATTCTCTAAAGAATCATATTTCGGAATTAGCTAATAATCCATGTTTATTTCTTCGAAACCCCCATGTCAATTTCTCTCGAAAACGGAAAATTGATTTCAAAACTTTTATAGGAATCATGATGAATTCGGGTGGAGCTACTATGAGTAAAGAACTACTTGATTTCTTTGATTTTGACAAAAATACTCCGTCTGTGTCAGCATTTACGCAACAACGTTCAAAAGTACTTCCAGAGGCTTTTGAATATTTGTTTAAATCTTTTACGGATGACAACCTTCCAACTACTAATAATTATCATGGTTATCGTTTAATTGCATGTGATAGAAGTAACTTGACCATTGCAACCAATCAAAAGGATCCAGAAACTTTTTGGGAACGTAATCAGCATGGTTCAATTGTTAATAAACTACATCTGAATGCCTTTTATGATGTTTTGAATCGTATATACACCGATGTTTTAGTGCAAACAGCAGCGGATTACAACGAGTTTAGAGCATGTGCAACAATGATTGACAGATCGAAACTAGAGAATGTTATTCCTGTTGCTGATAGAGGATATGAAAACTATAACATTTTTGCACATGCAATTGAAAAAAAAGGATGGAAATTCGCTATACGTGTCAAAGATAAAAATAGTAATGGAATTGCATCTGGGTTAAATCTTCCTCCAAATGATGAGTTTGATATAGATATCACTCAGATTTTTTCAAGGGAAAATACAAAGACCACAAAAAATGCAGGCTATAAGTGGATGCCTGTAAATCAAGTGTTTGATTATCTTCCACGAAAAAGTGATAAAACATACGAATTATCATTTCGTATTATTAGATTTCCTATAGGGTCTAATTCTTATGAAATAATAATTACAAATCTTGATAGAAATATTTTTGATGTAAAAAAAATAAAGGAAATCTATCATTTGAGATGGGGAATAGAAACTTCATTCAGAGAATTAAAATATGCCATAGGATTAACAAGTTTCCATGCACGAAAACCAGATTTTATTAAACAAGAAATATATGCGCGATTACTTTTGTATAACTATTGTGAATTAATAACAACACATGTAATAAAACAAATGAAAAACAATGATAAAACAAAACAGGTGAACTTTACAATCGCCATTTATATTTGTAGGGAATATCTCCGTAATAAACGCAATCTTAGTCCACCTGATGTGATTAACCTAATCTGTAAGCTTTCTATATAGAGTGGCTTAATCATAGATAATTATAAGTCTTTTTTTTTTGACAGATAAACAATCTGTCTTTTTTGTTGTGCTGCAAAATAGACAAAAGAAAAAAACACATCATATTTATCAAACAATTGCAAATATGATGTGTTTTATAATTATGTCTCTTAGGGCAGAAAGCTTTTTTATAATGTTGCAACGCAGGAAGAAGAATATGCAGATATTACACATCCTTCCGCTAAATATCATGAAAAATCACATGGAGAGAGTTTTCTCGCATTGGCGCAGAATAATATGAATCCAAATGGCTTGTATCTTTTTGACGAGCCGGAAGCTGCATTATCGCCGCAGAGACAGCTTACATTGTTGATGCAAATATACAGATGTGCAAAAGAGGGAGCACAGTTTATTATAGTTACGCATTCGCCGATTTTGTTAGGAATACCAGATGCAGATATCTATTGTTTTGATAATGGACGCATACATCTGTGCGAATATGAGGTATTTACCACAACCACAGAAATTTTTGAATATAAGCACAAAACCACTGCGATTAATATTGAAGAAACGCACATAATATAAAATATATAAATTGAAGGAATGTATATTTTGTGATATGTTAGAACCGTTTTATCTCTTACCATTTTAGATAAAATGAGTTTGATAAATTGGATTTGTGGAGGTACACGATGATAATAAAAATTGTTACAATTATCGCCAGCCATCTGATTGAGCCTGGTTTAAAAAAGGCTCTTGCTATTGATTAATCCAGTTCTTTATAGTCAAAACTGCGGAATTCTGCTGTCTGATCGTATCCGGAGTAGTCCACGCATGCCATGCCGACAAATGCTCCGGTGAAGAATCCACCGTATGACTGGAGTACGTAATCACGGACAATACAGCGGCATCCAGTGTGCCCGGAATCTCTGTATAGTTCTTTCCGTCAAAGGAATACTCGTAGCTGTAAGACTGCTTTCTTACTTTTGTGCGAAGCCATACAAATTCAACATCATCCGGTACCGGAATCGCATCGTCGCGAAGGAACGAACGATATCCGCCACGATTGCACTCTGCCACTTCGATCACGCGGCCATTTTTCTCATTCCACGTAACGAAAGCGAATGACCAGTGCTTATCATTGTAAAAATTTGTCAATCCAGCCATCTGCTGATAGTTGAACGGATCAAATTTCACTTTCACTTCGGCATCAAAGTTAAATGCCTGCCAGCGTTTTGCCACCAACGAAAGCTCATGCTTATTGCAGAGGGATCCTTTGATCTGCCGGTGCTTCTGTCAAGATTGCATCTTTCGGCGCATCCACAAGCACTTTTCCGCCATGTCCGCCCTCGATACGAGGCCAGCCTTCTTCATCCCAGTATACTTTCTGAATTGCCGTCTCACGGCCAAGCGGACACCAGCCGCGTGGGTCGATCGAACTTTCATTTTCGTGGTGCCACGGTCTTCCACACAAACTTGCATAATACCACTCACCGCCGGGAGTCTCTACGAGAGCACCATGTCCCTGCTTCTGGATCTCAAGTTCCGGCGTATCAAAGTTTGTAATAAACGGATCGCCAAAGGCTCTGTCTCAAAACTCAACGCATCTAACGTCTTTGAACGAGCTACTACTTCCTGATGTGTCCAAACGGTTCCACCCTGTGCAGCAAACAGATAATAATATCCGTTGATCTTATACAAATGTGGTCCCTCAACCAGTTTGACGTCCGTTCCGGCGTAGATCGTACGTGCTGTCTCCGGTTTTAATTTCATTGTCTCTGTGTCAAATTCTGTCACTGTAATACCGTCAAAAAGCATGGTGGTATTCGCGATGATCCCATGTCTGCTGAACAAGGTATTTGCGTCCGTCATCATCATGGAACAACGATGCGTCAAATCCCAATCCGTATAAATCAGCCAGAATTTTCCATCTGCATAGGAAAGATCCGGCGCCCAGATACCTCCCGATGACGGATTTCCTTTCATATCAAGCAATGTCGTCGTGGACAATGCGGATGGAAGAAGATTCCAATGTACTAAATCTTTTTGACTCGTGCAGACGAACTCCCGGAAACCACTCAAACGTAGAGTTCGCAATGTAATATGTATCATCCACACGGATAATGGATGGATCTGCATTAAATCCCGGCAAAACCGGATTTTTAATCTGCAACATAACTGTATGCCTCCTTACTGTTAATCTATCTCTATCATACAAGAAAATGGGGGATTTGCAATGGGAAAAAAAGAAAAAAGAAGAATTTATACATGTTCTGATAAAATTTTATGCGGTCTTGGAAATGTATGCCGGTGGAGGAGAACTTACGGAAAAGATTTCGCAACCGGATGATTCCGATTAATCTTATCAAACTCCCTTCCTCCCACAGAAGGGTATTGTGGGTGAGAAGTCTTTTTGTTGCTTCCCGCTGATGCATTTTTCCGGTATTGTCCAGGGGTACAGCCGTTATGCTGACGGAACTGTCTGCAGAAATGCTCTACATTATTATAACCACATTGCTCGGAAATGTCGCGGATGGAGTATTCGCTGCATTCTAATAAATCCTGTGCACGGCGCAGACGTCCTTCGATGACATTGTCCATGCAGGAGGAGCCAAATTTGCGGTGATAGAGAGTCTGAAGATGACTGGGACTTAAGTGAAGCTTCGCAGCCATCATGTTTATATTCCATGGAAGCTGAGGATTATTGTAGATCATCTTATGTAATGAAACCAGCTCATGATCGTGAATACCTGGGGATTTATTCTGGATTCCTTCTCTTAATTTGGAGAACAGAACCCGCAGCAGGTGAGTAATGTTTGCTTCGCTTTCAGAGGAGAAAAAAAGGCGGACTCCCAGGTTAGTAATTTAAAAAGCTGATGACAGTATTCCGGATCTGTTACGGGAAATGGGGTGTTTGTTAACGGAAACAGCTTCACGAAGGAGTGATCGGAACGAAAACGAATCCAGTCATTCCGGTATTCTTCACCGGCAGCACGGTAATAAATCCTGCTTCCTGGTGTATACAGAATAGCAGAATTGGCGGCTGTCCGAATTAGTCTTCCGTCTATGAGCAGCTCCGAGGGAGAGTCGAAAAGAAGCAGAAGATGGAACTGACGGATACCCTGAATGAACATCGGGACGCAGCTCTGCGTATACAGTTTGAAAAGGACGGATCTCTGACTAATACCGGTTACTGCGGTATATCCGTAAAGGCTGGAGAAAGTTACTCTTTGTATTTATTTGCAAAAGCAAAGGAAGAAATAGGACTGGACGTAGCGATCGAATACCAGGGAAAAGTACTGGCTGGAAACAGTCTGGTGGTTTCCGGTCAGGAGTATACAAGATATGACATGAAGCTGACAGCAGCTGAGGATTGTCACGAGGCACAGCTTACTATTTCCTGCAAAGAAGGCGGAGAGATTCTGCTGGGATTTATTTCACTAATGCCTGACAATACAGTATTCTGGAATGGGCTGATGAGACCAAGAGCTTTGTGGTATTTGGAGAAGAAGACCAGACTTATGGAAGATTTGAGAC